>Ga0172379_10001194_pt1 | contig 54457 bp, 53 predicted proteins | sample GrowelOW334metaG_FD_119756 | JGI IMG/M metagenome (GOLD analysis project Ga0172379, IMG submission 119756) | Groundwater microbial communities from an aquifer near a municipal landfill in Southern Ontario, Canada - Groundwater well OW334 metaG | ecosystem: Environmental > Aquatic > Deep... | reverse complement strand
TTCCATATTTTCAGCCTCTATCTCCAAACTTTTAAGAAATGTTTCTGTTTCCGGCAGGGCAATAATTGCTTCGCGGCTCAATTCGCCACGGCCGAACTTAGTTTTCATGAGCTTGTTCAATGTCTGAGCGAAAATAGCGGGATCCTTGATTTCTCCATTGACTAAGCAGCCCGAAGGAATACTTACTTCGTTGTAAGATTGGATCTTGATTTTTTTTCCGCTTTTGGCCATTTGCACCAGTCTTAGCGACTGATCGGAAATATCGAGGCCGAAAGCTATTTCTGCCGTGGAAAAGAAAGACATTTTCTAAATAATTACGAACCTGCCTCAGCCGGCAGGCAGGTTACGAATTTAAAATTACGAATTAAATCAAAATTAATTAAATTGCATATATATTATAGCACGAATTTATAAATTATAAAAATTTATAATTCGTAATTTGAAATTAGTAATTGATTAATATTCTTCCTCCCAATGCTCAACCGTGACTATGGGAGAAAAAAGCGCTAAACCAATGGCATTATTAACCATTGTATTGTCATAAGTAAGATTGACGCCCTCCCATAGACTGGTCAAAGTTATTTTACGGCCGATTAAGGCTCCAGTTAAGTCGAATTTTTTTGGTATACTTAGAATTTTGACAAAATCATTGGCGTATATTAGTCCCTTGCCATTGAAGCTGCCGAGACATGTTTCAAAATCTATGCGTCCTTTGCTTAATAAGCCGGATGGTGCGCCTGATCCATCATTGTTAATAGTAATATCTGAAAATGTCGACCACCCAAATAGCAATAATAATACGCATGGTGCATAATCTTTACCAACAGTTATATTGCCGTCAGCGACCAAAGCGCCATTAATAATCAAATCATTATTGTATAATATTTCTGCAGCACCGGTCACGTAGTTAATGCCATTTAAAGTCAAAGTCTTATTGCGGTTGGCAAAAAGCAGATCGCTGAATTGCTTGGCAGTATAAATATGGTTTGCTCGCGACTTGTATGAAAGGGGATCACCAGCATCGTCAAAGGAAACTGCCGGCATGGCGATAGAGATCGGCGGCGGAGTCGAGCTGCGATCTCGCGTTGACGAAGCGGTGATGTGGGATGATTGGTTGACATTGATATTTCCTACCGCCTGCACATCCCCATCGGCAATAATATTGCTCCAGAAGTTGATTATGATGTTGCCATTGGAAAAGAAACCGCCGTTATATACGTGCAGATTCGATCCGGACATGTCGATATTGCCGTCGGCGAATTCACCGTTCTGCCCGATGACGCTCTCGCCCATGGCTTTATAGACGTTGGTTTTAACCACCCTTTGCGAGACTGTGCCGTCGAGGCCAAGAGTCGCGGTCACGATTATATTGCCTTTGGCTTTTTCTGTATTGGATATTTGTATCCGGTATGAGCCGGCAGGGTACAGAGCTGAATTCCTTGTAAAATCTACACTCCAGGCGGCGCTACCCTCGAAACCGTTTTTCCATGCCGCATCATTTTTGATGCGCCAGATTGCTTCGGCAATGCCGGATTCGGCTAAATAATATGTCTTGACGGAATTAGACTGGCTGCCGGATATCTTCATTTCCGTTAATACGAAAGAAGTCGCATAAAGACCCAAAGTCAGCATGAGCAGCATGATGAAAATCGATGTTATAAGCGCAAAGCCTGAAGAAAATTGTTTGTATGAATAAATCATGGAGCATGGAACATAGAACATAATGCAAAATTTTGTTCTATGTTATGTATTATATGATATGTGATTACAAATTCCTTCCATAAACAGCAGTGCTGATTATCGATGTTTGGCCGTTTCTGGACAAATACAGATTGATATTCAATAGCTGTCCGCCGTAAAATTCTATATCAGAAACATACTCGCCGATAATCTTTTCTTCTAGAATCTGCTGTATAGGAGGGTTGTGAGGCAGAGGCTCATCTGTATCATAGACGTGAACGTAATAAGTCGGCGCAGAAGGGAAATAATATATTATCACTTGCCTTTTAATGTCAGTGCCGCTCAAAAAATACCTGATGTACCTGATTTGGGAGATATCGTGGCCGTCTTGGAACATGATTTCTGAAGGAATCGGTTCTACTGCGGTAGTCGGAATCTGCGTAATAATATCGGGCGTCTGCCTGATTTCCCTGATCATGCGATCCAGAATGACTCGGCCGTTCTGGGTGATTTCCGCTCTGGCGTCAGTTTCTTTGTAAGTGCTTTGCGCTAAAAGATAAACCTGGGTAAGCAAGATAAAGATCAGCACGGAGATGCTGAGGGAGATGACAACCTCGATCAAAGTGAAGCCGTCATTTTTGATTTTGAAATGATTATTCTTGATCATCTCTGGCTGATTAATACGGAAAATGTAGAGTTTTTCTCGATTCCCAGGCTCGGCGCGATCCAGTAAACGGTGACTGATATTTTTTTTAAGCCGGTAGCCGCAGCAGAGTCCGCTAAATTGCCGTCAACGTAAGTCGTTACGGTCTGCCGCTGGAAATCATAAAAAGGATTGGCGCTGTCGGCGGACAGGCGATGCTTGGCTTCTATCGTTCCGATAATGATATTGTCATAGCCTAATGAAAACATCTCCTCGATTTTTGCCTGCGCCAAATTGGCGGCAACAGTCTCTTGTTCGGCATTTTTTGAAATTTTCAGAGCGGCAGGGAAGATATTTATCGTCACTAAAATCCCGATCATCAAGACAGCCACGGCAAGCATGGCTTCTATTATGCTGATGCCTCTTTGGTTCGAATATAATTTATTGTATCTTGACATACCCCGAAGGCTTAATTTCTATCGTCGATGTGCGATTATTGGGATTGATCAGCGTGATGAAGCCGGATTCGACCGCGGCCCCGGTGGAATTGAAGGCGACAGTGTCGGTAGAAAAACCCGATATCGACAATATGGAAATGGGCGGCTTTATCGATTGGGATTTAATTATATTTCCGGATCCGGCATTTTTTATCAAATATGAATTATCGGCGATCGTGAAGATGACTTGATGATTGATTTGCGTTGTCACGGATAATTGCTGGGCAAGGCGCAGATCGGAAGACAGGTCGCGGCTTGCAGCATTAAGGTCAAGATTCAAGGTTGTTGAGCGGTAAAATGGCACACTAATAGCGGCCACCAAGGCGATGATAGCGACGGTTACAAGTATTTCTGCCAGCGATAGACCGCGAGACTCAAAAAAGATGTGTTCAGGAAAAATCATTAGATTTTTGAAGTCAATGAATAAATCGGCAAAATGACGGCGATGGCAAGTCCTGCCACGGCCACGCCCATCAAGATCATCAATAATGGTTCGATGATGATCGGCAGGTTTTCCATCGTTTGCTCGACTTCTTCTTGGTAAAAATCAGCCAAATTTTTCAAAACGACATCGAGCGCGCCCGTTTCTTCTCCGACTGCTACCATCTGAATGATTATTGGCGGCAGGATATTAGGGTATTCTTGGAATATTTCCGCGATCTTTTTGCCTTTTTTGACTTTCTCGCTGGCTTCCAACAGGGCTTTTTTGTAGACGGAATTGCCGACCACGCTGGATGTTATCCTTAAAGCTTCAGGAATAGCGATATCTGTTTGGATAAGATTGCTGAGGCTCAGGGAGAGCCTCGCGATGTTGATTTTTTTTATTATTTCTCCGACGACAGGCGCTCTTAATAATATATTGTGCCAGATAATCCTGCCGCTCTTCGATCTGGTCCAGCGGAAAAAAATTATTATGGCTAGTATGACTGACGGAAAAACGATGATGCCGTTGGCCTGGATGTAATCGGAGATGCTGATAAGCACTAATGTAGGCAGGGGAAGATCAGCTTTCATTTCCGAAAACATGGCAGTGATGTTGGGCAAGACATAGATGATGACGAATGTGCCGATGCCGAACATGGCGCCGATAATGATGACCGGATAAGTCATGGCGTTTCTGATTTTTGATTTGAGGGAATGGTCTTTCTTGAGTTGGATGTAAAGGCTGTTCAAGACTTCTTCCAGGCTGCCGGAAGCTTCTCCGGCGGCGATCATGCTGACGAAGACTTCGCCGAAATCCTTCGAATATGCCAATAATGCCTCGGAAAATGATTTGCCCGTGCTGATCTTTTGCTGTACGTCCATCAGTATATGGTTTAATTTCAAATTTTTGCTTTGTTTCGCTAAAGTCGCCAGGGCGTCGGCGAGCGGCAGGCCGGCTTTGATCATGACAGCTAGATTCTGCAATAGGAATATCTTGGCCGTTACCGGTACCGATTGCAAATTAATGAACCAGTTGTTTAATTTATCCATAGAGTTTTTATTCCTGTGTAACTCTCAGCACTTCCTCGATCGAGGTTATGCCGTTTTTGGCTTTAATGAAACCGTCTTGAGGAATTGTGATCATGCCGGCTTCGATCGCCGCTTTTTGCAGCGCGTCGCGTGAGGCTTTAGTCAGGATTAATTGCTGCATTTTGTCGTCCACTTCTAAAATTTCATAGATGCCCAAGCGCCCTTTGTAGCCGCTGTTGCCGCACTGCTGGCAGCCCCGTCCGCGATAAAATAATACCTCTTTCAATTTTTGCTGCTTGCCCAGATAGCCGAGCTTGCCCAAGGTTTTCTCTAAATCAGCAATATCGAATTGATTTTCCAATTCTTTGTAAGTTTTTGCGTCTAATTTGTAGCTTTCGATACAGTTCTTGCAGATTTTTCTTACCAGCCTTTGGGCGATGATTATATTGATAGTGGACGCGATTAAAAATGTCGGAATCTGCATATCCAGTAAACGGGGGATAGCGGTAACGGCATCGTTGGTGTGTAGGGTGGAAAGCACCAAATGACCGGTCATGGCGGCGTTGATGGCAATATCGGCTGTCTCGTTATCGCGGATTTCTCCGACCAAGATGATATTCGGATCCTGGCGCAAAAAAGCTCGAAGCGCGCTGGCAAAAGTGAAGCCGATTTTCGGCTGGACTTGGCATTGGTTGATACCAGGCATCTTATATTCGATCGGATCCTCGATGGTGGAGATATTGACTTCAGGCTTGTTCAAAATCTGGAGCATGGTGTAAAGCGTAGTCGTTTTTCCCGAACCGGTCGGACCGGTTACCAGGATCATGCCGTGCGGTTTTTCGATATTTCTTTTGACGATTTCCAGAGCCAGGGGCTGGAATCCCAGCTGTTCCAAGGTCATCTGTTGGGCGGTGTCAGGCAGCAGACGCATAACGGTTTTTTCGCCGTCGAAAGCGGGGATGATGGAGACGCGGAAAGATACCTGATAATCTGGCGTTTTGATCTTAAATCGACCGTCCTGCGGCAAGCGATGCTCGTCCAGCTTTAAATTAGATAGAATCTTTATTCTGGCCGTAATGCCGGCATGAGCGGATTTCGGCAACGTCATGACTTTGCGCAGGATGCCGTCGATGCGGTATCGGACAGTAACTTCCTGGTCGGTCGGTTCGATATGAATATCGGAAGCTTTTTCTAATATTGCGTATTCCAAAAGCGTATCGACGATCCTGACGACTGGCAAATCTTGAGCCAGATTCTTAAGGTTTTCCGGTTTTTCCTCGCCTTCGGCTTTTTCCTCCTCGCCCAAGATATCTGCCGACAATCCTTTGTGGTATTGCTTCAGCGAGTCCTTGATATTTTCTGGAGAAGTGAGATGCAGGATTATCTCCAAGCCGGTTTTTTTGGACAAAAAGTCGAATAATTCGATGTTGGAAATATCCAAGGTGGCGATCTTCAGTTCCTTGTCATTCTTGTCGAAGGCGATGGTTTGGTGCGCCCTGGCGGTGATTTCCGGAATAATAAACAGGATATCCTTGCGAATCGTCTGATTCTTCAGGTCGATGTAGGGGAATTTATAGAATTTCGCGGCTGACTCGTAAAGGATTTGCGGCGCGATGACTCGCTTTTCCAACAAGTAATCCTCTAGTTTTTGGCCGGCATCTTTGGCCTTTTTTGAGTAATCCTTGAAGTCCTTGTCGTCCAGGATTTTGTTGGAAATAAGGATTTCTTCTAGATCTTTTTGATTTAACATAAGTTTTTATTTTTCTCTCGCATCGTCATCCTGGAATCACAATGTAATCATTGGGATATCCGGGATCCAGGTTATAATTTATATTAAAATTTAAAATTAACTTCAAATTAGCCTGGATCCCGGATATTTTGTCGATTACGACAAAATTCCAGGATGACGAGAGAAAGAAATTTATTTTGAGTCAGATAATAAACTTATTATAACACAAAATGGCAAAAAGATGAAAATAAAAAAATGCCGCAGGAGGATTCCTGAGGCGTAAAGAACAATATGTAGTTGAGATTATTGAGACGGAGTAGTCGGTGTCATTTCCACTGCTGGCTTTTCATTAGTGGTTTTTGCCGAAAAGGGGATTAATACCTTCGTTAATACAAGCTTATCAGAATTTACGACCTTTACCCAACCGATCGGAGGTTGGTTGTCGAGGGTTAAGAAAAGAAATGAATTGTCGGTTCTTTTAATGACCGCAACGAATTCCTTGCTATTTAATTTCGGTTGGCTTGAAACCACCTCGACTACTTCATTGGTATTGAGATGCCATACAGTCATTGGCGAACCGATCCATATCTCCCTGGATGTAATAATCACGAAGACAATGCCAAGTAGCAGAAATATAACGCCATTAGCCATTAGCCTGTCATCATTAGAATTAGCAGTGGTTGCGATTGATAAAAATGCAATAACAAATAATATAAAACTTGCGATTGATAACCCGATAATCATCTCACTTCTCCTTCTGCCGGCTATCGCCAGCGGTTGATTGGCGTCTTGTTACGTAGCATGCTACGTAGCACACAAAATTGTCAAAGTCCTGATTTATCTCTATTTCTAATTTCTTATTTCTTTATTTCTCTACAATTACTTATTACACCAAAACTTCGCTTCTGTCAAGACTAAGTCAGCTTCGGCAGTCAGTTCCAGATATAAATCAGAAGTATCGCGAGCAATGATATCCCAATCGTATTCACGCTTGACCCGTTCCTGGGCGCGACGCGCCAAAGCTTGGATGATGTCTTCATTATCCAGCGCATACTTCAATTTGCGCTTCAAGTCTTCTGCGCTTTTGTTGGCGAATTCCAAGGCCAGGTTTTCTGCGGCTTCCTGGTTCTCTTCAATGTTACTGATGATAGCCGGTACGCCGTAAGCCATGGCTTCCAGAAGCGCAATAGACAGTCCCTCAGTTTCTGATGGTTGGATAAATAAATAGGCATGCTTAAAAATAGCAGCCAGGTCGGCGCCTGATTTCATGCCGGCAAAAATTATGTTCGGATTACCTTCGGCCTGCTTCTTTATCTCGCTGACATATTCATCTGTATTTGATCCATCACCGACGATGACTAATTTCGTGTTAGTTGTTACTTGATTGTAGGCTTTAATTAAGGTATGGATGCCTTTATGCCTAACTAAGCGGGAAATAGAGACGATGTAGTTATTTTTTACCAAACCCAATTCATTTAAAGCAGAAAGATTTTCGTCTTGGTCGACAGCAACGCCATTGGGAATGTATTTGGCTTTGGTTCCATAATTGTAAAGGCAATATTTTTCTAGAGTTTTGGAAACTGTGATTGTCTCATGAGGAAATATGCAGGCGGCATATTCTCCGAGAGCCAGCATCACTTTGGCGAACTTGCCCCACTTCTGATGGTTCTTGTCCGAGCAATGGAAGGTGACGATTACTTTTGCGCTCGGTTTGAAGATCCTTGGGATGAAAGACAATAGAGCCGGGCCGACGCCGTGGTAATGAATTATGTCGTAATCTTGGAATAAGGCATGGACGGAGGAGATGAAGGTATGGCTGATAGCATCAAGATTTTTGGTTTTAATTGAAGGTAGATTAATTATATTAACGCCCCTGTAAGCATATGATTTTCTTTTGTCTCCGGTGTAGGTTACCCGGCTATAAACAGACACATTAAAACCCAGGCTGGCCAGTCTGGTGGAAAGTTCTTCTACATGCTTTTCGATTCCGCCCTGCTTGGTCGGAATGCCTTTTTGTCCAATGAATGCTATTCTCATATTAAGATTAGAACTTGTTCCAAGGTTAACTGGCTATCTTATCACATAATTTGTATTTTGTCAATACTCAGATGGTGACTTATCCACAGGGTTGTGGTTATAAATTTATCTAAATTTAGGCAAAAATAATAGCGCCTCGAGAAGTCTCGAGGCGCAGGGTTGCGAAAGGTGCGATTTAACTGGCTGGGATGATGTAGCCGATAACGTCAACAGCCATCGCTTGGCCATTGAATCTGCCGCAATCTATCCCCGTATTGATGTAGAAAATCTTATTCGGAACGGTACTCAATTTGTAACACGGAATCGCCTTGCCCCCGACTTGGTTGGCAAGAGGAACGGGGTCTTTGGCAACGCCATTGCTGTCTGTACCACTGCCGTTGAATAGGACATTAGTCGACCAGCTATTGGCTGCCATGATTCCGGCAGTCATTTCCCTGATAAACCAATAGGGCGTCGGTAAGTTAACGATTTCGACGCCGATATAATTAACGTCAGCGTACGTCGCTCCGGCGGGCAGATACTGAGCCGAAGCGTCAGCGGTGATATCCCGTAGAGTCAGCGAATCCGTAAAGATCCGCATTGTTTCGGTGTCACCGTTCCGGTCGAATTCTATCACTGGCGCCAAAGTGACGGGCGGTTCAGTATTGGCTGCAAAGACAGCGGTGACATGAACGTTGGCATTCATGGTGACGTAAGCCGTCGGATCAGTCGATCCGATCTCACTATCGCCGATCAGCCAATGCACGAAATGCCAGTTCGTTGCCTGTGTTGCCGTTACGGTTACAACTGTGCCAGCCGGATAGGTACCGGCAGCGTTATTAACAGATCCTTGTCCTTGGACACTTGTCGTCAGGACATAAGTTGTCGCTTGCGCTTGGGCAAATACCGCCGTCACTTGGACATCGCTGTCCATTGTGACCTGAGCGATCGGATTGGTAGATCCGACCGTGCCATTGACAACCCAGTGATTGAACGTCGAACCGGCTGCAGGAGTAGCCGTTACAGTAACGACTTCTCCAGCATCGTAGACGCCAGCGCCGGAAACGGTTCCAGAGCCTTGCATGTCGGTTGACAGCGTGAATTGGTCAACCACCACCGGTCCGCCGCAGTCGCCATGACTTTCGGCATCGAAGGGATTGGTGCCATCTTCGTATTCGACGTAATTCGGGCAGCCATCGCCATCAGAATCAATCACGACGTTGAAGGAAACCCGCTTATGTTCGGTAATATTACCGAACGTGGCATCGAATTCAAAGGTGGCGGTTATACGCAATTGATCATTATCCGGAACGATGCGCAACCAGGTGTTGCCGTCCATCGAATTAATTACCGCCGTCTTCTCAGTCGACTTCCAATAATAGTAACTCCCGTCATAAATCGACGGATCTATCGGCAGGCGGAATTGGTCAGGATCGTCTCCGCAAGCGGGGAACGAATCATTGTACCGATCTGGCATCGCATAAAAGAAATAGGGGTGGCATGGAGCAACTACTGTCGGATGATTCTGCTCCATAATCCCATCGTCTTGAGTGCCATCCGCTTTATAGCGGTAGGTCAAGGTCTTATAACCCCAGTCGGGCCCCATATCATAATCTACTTCCGCGAGAGACCACTTGGCACTGGTAGCGCCAACCTCCACAGCCCTGAGCTTAGCGCCGAGCTTAACGTATAGCTCAGAGCCTTCCTGAGGGATGAAGCGGAAGTTGTTCCAATCTTGCAGACTCATCTGCACCGGTAGAACTTCTCCGTTCACAGCCGTGATCAGCTGTGAATTGTTGACGATTGTCGGCGTCGATGTCGGGGGACAACCAGCGACCGAAATCACGAAAATCAACGCTGCTACTGCAAATACGTACTTTCTCATCTTACTTCTCCTCTTGTTACTGGTTTTTGGACACTCAACGGAAAAATGGCACATGGCACTATGCCACGCCATTGGATACACTAAAATCTATTCAAATGTCAAAGTTCTTTAGTATTTTCCTCCTTTTGTTGTTCCAAGATCTCATTGCTTGATAAGTCATTATATCAGGTAAATGATAAAAAGTCAATAGCTGCAAAAATCAATTAAATTTAGGTAATTTTATCTAAATTAAGCTATTTTTAAGGTTGAATAAAACCGCCAGAAATATCTTCTATAATATGAGTGGTCAGATTTGCGCTAATTGATTTTACGGCTGTCTTAGTGGGGGAGTCAATGCCGGAGATTTTAATGCCAGTAATTAGTTTGGCAGTACGGCCGGCTTGATCCTCAGTAGGCGTAAAGGTGATTTCAAAAGCGGCGCCCGGCGGCATCAGCTCATCAGACTTATTGCTTAGCTTACTGATTTCCCAACTGATTTGGCGCTTGACTTCATCGTATTCGATTCCGCTCTCGCTAACAGCGGAAGTTCTGCCGGTAAAAGTTACATTCTGAGCCAGGTCAGCCGTGACCGTCACATCATTGACATCGAAGTAATTCGTCGATGGCGAAAGCAATATCCAATATTTAGTAGTTTCGCCGATCTTCGGCGGCAATGGTCCGACGCCGAGCTGATCGCCTTCAGCGAGCGTATAGCGGCAGATAGCAGACAATCTTAATTCGCCAAGGATTTTTTTCTTAGCAGCATTTTCGCTTGCTGGCTTGGCTGAAATTATTGCCGCCGGATTATTTTTCGGTATTGTTATGGAATTATTTGCGATCGGATATTTAGCGGGATAAGCCATCAAACTAAAAATGTATAGAGCTAGCGAACCGACAGTCAAAATTAAAATAGCATCCGCGACAATGTGGACAAAAAAGAAATTATTTTTCGGATGATAATATTTATGAAAGCGTTTCAGCATAAAATTATTTCCCAAAAACATTAATATTGAGCGCGATGACTTCGGCTATGCCATCGCCGTCGATGTCGGCAGTCGTGACTTTTACTCCTTGGCGCTTATTCATATCAAATGCGAACCATTCGCTTAAGAGTTTTCCGCTGCCATCAAAAACGCGCACATGCGGGCCGCCGCCGAATCCGGCGCCGGTAATCACCTCTGCTTTTCCGTCATTATTGATATCGGCGCAGGTGACATTGACTCCGCCGCGGAAATTCAAGCCGTAAGCGAACCATTCGGCAATTGCTTTATTCTCATAGTTGAAGACTTTTACGTGAGGGCCGCCGCCGAATCCGGCGCCGGTAATTATTTCTGTCCTTCCGTCGCCATCAGTATCGCAGGCGGCGACTGATGCGCCCAAATTTTTCCATAGCGGAGAGTAGGCATTGAATGATTTTCCGGCATCGGACAGATTCTTGTTATAAAATCTGATAAAATTTGAACCGCCAAGCTGGGGTGCAGTAATAACAGTTGATTTATCGACGGCTAGGTTAATCTGTCCCGAGAATTTTTCTCCGTAGGGATAAATCGTTTTGATCAAAACATTATTCTTATCGAATAATTTTATCGCGCCTTTGTCCGCTATTAGCGTCTCTTTTTCCTTGTCGCCATTAAGATCTATTTTAATGATATTGGCTCCGCCGGCATATATTGGCGAATAGGCGAAGAACCCGGTTCGTTTGATTTTGCCAGAGCTGTCAAACACTCTGGCATACGCGCCGTTTATAAAGACGCTATTGTCTATATTGCTTACTGGCTTGAGCAGGATGATGCCGTCATTGGCCGCTAAAGTAATCTTGTTGATTATTTCGCCGCTGTTAGTTTTATTGTCCTGACTGCCGCGCAACTTTTCGTAGTCGGCATCGAAGGTGATTGTCTGAGGCTTGGCGGTTGAGTTGACTAAGACTATGCCGCCCGTAAAATCCCTTTGCCAGACGCCGGGTTGAATATCCAAAGATTGGTTCAAAAGATTTTTCGCCGCACCAGAGGGTTGGCCGAGCTTGGCATCGTATTCGTCATACCACCAGAACTGTTCGCGCAGCTGGGTGCCATAATCGAAGCTGTAATAGCCGTTGAATAATAGTGCGCTCGTCAGGCCGTAGCGCATCGATTGATAATCATAAAAATTGCCGGTATTGCTAGTGTCGGAATTGATAATATTGATTCTGGGCTGGAAACCTGATTTTTCGGTTTCGCCGTAGCGCTTGATTGATCCGGTCCAGCCGCCTTCCCAATATTCGGGAAAGCCCTCGAACATTCGGCCGTTCAAATACTGCTGATAAGCGCCGTCGCCATTGCCTAAGATAATGGCGCGCGATCCGAGTCGATTCCTGAGTTTGCTGAAAAAATCAGAATAATAATTTTGCCACAGCGAATTTATCTTGTCGATACTGTCTTGTTTGCCATCGCCGTCGATATCGATATCTTTGCTGACTTGCGAGGCGGTTTGCCATGTGTTATCGAACAGTAGTCCGTCCCACAAGCCGCTGGCCATTAATTTTTGATCATAAAAATCCACCAAGTAATCGGCATAAGTCCGGCCATTGCTGTCGCGAACGCCGAGATTCATCATGACATTACCCGGCCAGAAAACAACGTCTTCGCCGCGAAAAGTCTTCAGGTGCCAGACATTCTGGTCGCCTGAGGCTAAATCGTGCCATAAACCTGCGCCTGACGGCTCTACATTTTTCAGTTGACCGACCATCATTTCATTGGCAGTCGTGTAGGCGAGAATTATGATATTAGGATTGAGCCGCCTGATTTCATTTATTGCGCTCGTGCTGTTCGTCTGTGCCTGCATGTCTAAGACCAGCAGATCCCATTTGGCTAATTCTTGTGCGTCCGCCATGGTAACGGGATTTTTCCAATACAGATTGGCCAGCCGCGGATAATCAGCGGCATACGGAGCTAAGGCTTGGCTATTTTCAATATAAATATTATAAAAAGGTATGAGCAGAAGAATCGTCAGAATCAAGAAGGCGATAAGATTTACGAGCCCGATATTGACCAATCTGATCGGCTTTTTGAAATTTTTCATTGTCTGTTCGTAAATCTTGATCAGTTCGGCATAATGAATTTCTGCTGAATATTTTTTCGCGGTTATTTTGGCCGCTTTTGATAATATATTTTTCAATTTATTGTCGCTCAGCAATTTAAAAAGCTGGTTCCTCAAATCGCCGGCATCGGAAACTTGGTAGAGCAAGCCATTGACTCCGTCTTCAATCAGTTCCGGTATGGCGCCGACTTTAGAGGCGACGACCGGTTTGCCCAAGGCCATGGCTTCTAAGACAGTCAGCCCGAAGGTTTCGTGCAACTTGGAACAGCTAATGACTGCTTCTGCGCCTTTGATCAGCTCGATGATTTCGATCCGCGATTTTTGGCCTAGTAGTTCTACTCGATTTTCCAAACCCAAATCTTTGGTGATTTTATTTAGCCTGTCTTCATCCGGGCCGGCACCGGCAATCTTCAGCTTCAAGCCCAAGACATTTATTTCCGCATAAGCCTTGATTAAATCGTCAAAGCCCTTTCCTTCGTCTAATCGGCCGTAAGAAAATATATATTTTTCTTGGCTGGCTTCTATCGTCTTGGTGGCGGTTACCGCTCCGCTGTTATTTGATAGCCTGAATTCTTCAGCCAGAAAATGCGGCGTGACGGAAATTTTATTTTCTTCAAAGCCGTTTCCAATCAGCTTGTCTTTGACGAATTGCGATGGCGCGATATATAGGTCGATATTATTTTTGTAGACATTAAGCCATTTGTGCCAGGCGAATTCCAACTTTAGCGCCAAATCGATCAGCGGGGAATCTTTATGTGGCAAATATTTTCCGTCGGCGCGCAAAGTATAATTGGGGGTGATCAGTTTGAAGTCATGAACGGTCATGACGACAGGAATGCCGGCCTGGCGGAATATCGGCAAGATGGAAGGCGATATTTGATGATAGATATTATGGATATGGACGATGTCCGGGCGCTTATCGGCAATCAGCTTTTTAACCAGCTGGCGAGCCTTGAATGACCAGAAGATGCGAGGAAGCTTCAGGATCGCAGGCAAAGAGAATTTTGACAGATCCAGATCATCGATAAAATACCGTTCTTCCGAACACGGGATATTCTTGCCGTTTTTTTGAGAAAAGCAAATCACTTCCTGATCGTTTTTTTTCAGGAGTTCTATCAAAGATAGCGCGTAAGTTTCCGCGCCGCCTTTAGGATATAGGAATTTGTTGATTTGCAGGATTCGCATAATTATTTTTTACTCAGCGAACTAGTCCTTAATAGTCCTAATAGTATCCATAGCCAAATAGACATCATATTAGTTTCCAAATAGGGCTGGAATAAAAAGACGATCAGGAAAATAGAAATCGCCGCCATTATTCCGATGTAATACGGCTTCAAATCGTCAATGGCGTAAATCTTCTTGTAAGAGGAAATGATATCTGAAGCGATGAAGATTGTTAATATGAAGATTCCGATCAATCCCATCTGTACGGCAATGGCGAGCGGAGAATTATGGATATTCCTTATTTCTTCGAACGTCTGATAAGTTCCATCGTCGATCAGCATGCTGTGGCCGAAACCGACACCATAAACCGGATTCGTCAGCCAGGCTTTTTTTGCATCATACCAGACATCCTGGCGCCAATTGGCGGAGGTATCAGTGCTTAAATCAGCGATTGTAGCGATGCGGGAAGATAGGGCGGAGATATCGCGGTTAATATTATCCATTGAGCCTTGGAAATAGAGTAAGCTGGCGCCAAGAATAATAATGATAATCATTGTTATTGCAATGAGTCCGGCCTGGGATAAGAATTTGAGATAAGTTTTTTTAAATTTTCTGTCGAGTAAGATGAACGTCGCAACTAAAGAAGCTGCAATTGCCAGCCACAGGTGTCGCATTAATGAAACAGTTATTCCTAGCGTCCAAAGTCCCATTATTCCCAACGCGAACGATTTATTCCTCAGCCGATCGTATATCAAAAGCGGCAATCCCATGGCAAAGGCCAGAGTCAGATAATATGCATGGGTGCCGGCCAAATATCTTGTTCCGACGGTTGAAAGCGGGGTGAACTCAGTCCATAGGCCCTGACCGTTGACGAAGCCGATAAAGATGAAGGCACTGACTCCGATAGCCGTCAATAGGATTAAATGCACGGTATCTTTGAGTTTCTTGCTGCTATCGATGGCAAAAATGATGAAGAAATATAGCAGGGGATAAAAGAAATAATTTTTGAATGAAGAAAAAGCCGGTTCGAAATCGGCGTTAATATCGAAGATGCTCCGAATCAGATAAATACCAACCAAGATTAGCCAGATTGTCAGAATTTTTTCCGGCAATCCGAAAATCATCCGTTTCTTTTGTTTGCCGATTCTATAATTGATGAATAAGGCCAGATATGACAAGCAGATTATTATATCGAGAAGATAGAATTTGAATACGGTCTTATCGATGACTAACCCCTGCAAAGTGAAATAACGCTCGAATATCATGGTTAAGACGATGATGAGCGATAGGCCTAAAAGATGCTGATCAGGCAGAATTAATAACGCCGCAACTAATGCGAATAAAAGATAAAAAATAAGCGACGGTCCCAGAAAAATCATCGCGATTATCAGCGAGAAGAAATAAGCATAAGCAAGGATGATGATGTTTTTTGATTTTTTGTTCTGCATACTTTCTGCAAAAACCGCTATTCTCTTGCGAAAACAGCGGCTCGGAATTTAATTTTTTGTGTTTGACCTGTCGATTGAATTCTCTTCATAATACTGATCAAGCCACGGATTGGAAACTTTGTTCGGCGCGCTTTCTGATTGGTAGTCAGAGCTGCCGGCTTTAGCGGTGAGTTCCGGCTCTTCTGCCAGTATATTTTTTATCTCATCGTAAGACGCCGGAGCGACAGGGAAATCCTGCGCAGAAGCAATCGGAAAGCCTTCAAACGCCCGATTCTTTTTTTTGAATTCAAATAATTTGTGATCGGGGAAAATCACGATCAAGGTAAAACCGATGAGCAAGCCGGCAAGAAATCCCAAACCGGTATCGCTAATGATTTTGGCACTGGACCAGCTTTCATAAACTGAAGCCGTATCGATCATTTTGATAGTGACTCGGTCCTGTGAGCCGTCATATAAGCCATGTTGGCTGATGATGATCGAACCGATGGAAGAAGCGAGCAGGTTGGTCTGGGTTTTGTCGTTGCCATAGACATCGATGATTACGATGCCGCGGTTATCAAGAATCTGAGTTTTGACGTTTTTTTTCCAGCTCTTCTGCCGTTTTTCCGAACCCTGGCCTAAATTATCCGCCAGATTGCTATTGCTGGAATAGACGCTGTCAATAAATGAATCAGAATATATGACTTCGCCCAAAATACCAGTGATATAGTTAGCCGTTTTTGAGGCGGTAAATGTATCGATATTCGACTGGTTAAAAACAGCCAGCAATTTAACGGTTGACTTGTAGCTTGGGGTTTGCCATAAACTAAAGGAAAATGCCGCCAAAGCCACTAAAAGTGAAATAAAGCCGACCGTTAAGATGTTTTTAGGACTGTTTAGTTTATTATTGCTCATATTTTGCTAAATTTAGGCGTTTAAATAAGAATTAAAGTTTTCTTGTTTCGAATAGATAATTGTAGCATACATTTATAATTTTGTCAATAATCAGGCATAATTGTCAAGTTGACTTAAATGGGCCAAATATGTTTATGGCAATTGGACATATCAGGCAAAAATGAGCTATAATACCATTAATTATATAAATCATCCAGTATGTTTATTAACAATATTCTGTTTAAGCTACGTGAAGAGATTGAAATCAGCCCGGCCAAACGCGATCGGCTGATTTTTATTTCTTTTATCGTGTCAGTGGTTTTGAATATCGCGGTCTGGCTGGCTATTCCGATTTTTTTCTGGAACGTGAGGGATTTCGTCGTGCTGCAATATAATATATATTTCGGCATTTCTTCTTTGGGTCCGTGGCCGATGCTTCTGATATTGCCCGCATGCGGCCTGCTGGTCGGAGCCGTTAATTATGCCTTGTCATTTTATCTTTATTTGAAAGAAAAAACGCTGAGCTTGTTTTTGGCGTCGGCTTCCGCGGCATTCCAAGCGATTATTTTTGCCGTGCTCGCTTTGATCATTTACATGAATTTGTAATATTATTTAAATTCGTAATTCGTAATTCTTAATTATTCATTTATGCCTGTCGATTCGATCGTCGTAAAAATATTTTTTGTCACATTTATTTCATTCGCTTTGGCGATGGCTTGGACTCCATTGCTGACACATTTTTTGTATAAATATAAATTAGGCAAACAAATAAGAGACGACTCGAAGTCGCCGATATTTTCTAGGATGCACGCTAAAAAATCCGGCACGCCGACTATGGGCGGCATTCTCATTTGGATGACGGTGCTATTGGTATCGGTCGTAATATATTATTTGGCGCAAATGTTCGATAATTATTTCACGTATCTGAATTTCTTGACGCGTCCTCAGACGCTTCTGCCGCTTGGCGCTTTGGTCGCTGCGGCTTTGGCTGGACTTTTGGATGACTATCTTAATGTCAGGAAGATTGGGCCGTACGGCGGGGGCTTGTCTGTCAAGCATCGGCTGCTGGTTTATACTCTCATTGCTGTCGTGGCGGCGTTCTGGTTTTATTTCCGGCTTGATTGGGACTTGATCCGCGTGCCTTTTGTCGGCAACTTCAATATTGGCTGGTGGTTCATTCCTTTTGTTATATTTACGATCGTGGCTACGGCCTTCTCAGTCAATGAAATTGACGGGCTGGACGGCTTGTCCGGCGGCACGCTCTTAGTCGCTTTTTCTTCTTTTGCAGCTATCGCTTTTGCGCAAGGTAAATTTGATTTGGCGGCATTTTGCGGCGCTATTGTTGGAGCGCTTTTGGCCTTCTTATGGTTCAATATTCCGCCGGCCAGATTCTTCATGGGCGATACCGGCGCCATGTCATTGGGCGTCACCTTGGCTATTATCGCTATCCTGACTAATTCGATATTGTTGTTGCCGATCATCGGCTGCTTGTTCGTAGTCGAATCTCTTAGTGTCATTATCCAGACGATATCGAAGAAATTGCGCAAAGGTAAGAAAATATTCCTGTCGACGCCGATCCACCATCATTTCGAGGCTCTGGGCTGGCCGGAATCCAAAGTTGTCATGCGTTTCTGGGTTGTCGCCGGAGTTTTTGCCATCATCGGATTGGTGATATTTTTAATGGATAAAGGGGCGTGGAGTTAGTTTATGCTGAATTTCAAGAATAAAAAAGTCACAGTTATGGGGTTGGGATCATACGAAGACGGCAGCGGAATCAGCGCCGTCAGGTTTTTATTGTCCCAAGGCGCGAAGGTGACAGTGACTGACATGAAGACCAAAGAGCAATTGGCCGAGCAGATAAAGAGGTTAAGTAAGTTAGCAAAGAAAATCAAGTTTGTCTTGGGCGAGCATCATGAATCTGATTTTATTTCTGCTGATTTGATTGTAAGGAATCCAGGCGTGCCTAAGAGCTCAAAATATTTGAAGATCTCAAAAGACAACGGTGTTCCGATTGAAACGGACATCTCAATATTTTTTCAGCTTGTCGATCGCAAAAGGATAATCGCGGTAACAGGTACGCGTGGCAAATCCACCACCACGACTTTGATTTATCAATTAATAGGAACTTCGGATAAAAAGGCGGTGCTTGGAGGCAATATTACCAAGTCGCCTTTGGCGCAAATGGCTCAAGTAAAAAAAGGCGGCGCGATAATTCTCGAATTATCCTCGTGGCTTTTGGAAAGCTTAGGCACGATCAAGAGATCGCCGCACATCGCCGTTTTTACTAATATCTATCCGGATCATCTCAATACTTATGAAGATATTGATGATTATGCTGCCGCTAAGAAAAATATCTTTGCCTGGCAGAATTTGCAGGATTATGTGATTTTGAATAGGGATAATAAATACACCCGCGCTATGGGCAAAGAAGTCCCGTCGCAGAGATTTTGGACATCGCTTAAGAAATTTCCTATTGAGAATGGCTGCTTTGTTTCCGGCGGCAGGATTATATATCGGCGCGACGGCCATGAACAAGTTATTTGTTCAGTCAAGGATATTATGATTCCGGGCGAGCATAATCTGGCAAATGTTTTGAATGCCGTTTGCGTCGCAATGATCTACGGCATCAAGCCGCCGGTAATCCGCAAGGTTTTGAAAAATTTCCGGGGAATTGCCAATAGATTGGAATTGCTGCGCGAAATAGATGGAGTCAAATATTATAATGATACAACCTCAACGACACCCGAGGCGACTATGGCCGGCTTAAAAGCACTTTCGAATGGTGGTAAAAATATCATCTTAATTGCCGGCGGATCGGATAAGGGATTGAATTTCACCGAATTGGCGAAAGAAATCAAGAAATCCTGCAAGGCTGTCGTATTATTTAAGGATTCAGGAACAGTAAGATTGCAACCTCTAATAACTTCAGAAAAATTACCCCTGGCTTTAGCCGGCAATATGGCCGATGCGGTCGGTATCGCCAAGTCGCAATCGAAAAGCGGAGATATTATTCTATTGTCTCCGGCTTGCGCATCCTTCGGCTTATTCAGGAATGAATTCGACAGGGGAGATCAATTCAGGAAATTAGTCGGTAGGATTAACATAAATGAGAAAATTTAACATAAAAGAAAATATCCGGAATTTTTTCCGCGAGCAGAAAAAATCCGGCACTGATTGGTACTTGATTGGCGCTATCTGGCTTTTGGTCGTGATCGGCTTGCTGATTATCTCATCGGCCGGGGTGGCTTTGGGCTGGCAAAAATATTCCGATGCGTATTGGCACTTGAAGCATCAGCTGCTGTCCGGCATTATTCCTGGTACGATATTATTCATATTTTTTTGGTTCTTCGATTATAAGAAGCTGGAAAAATTGGCCGCGCCGATGCTTTATGTTTCCATCGGTCTGTTGGTTTTGGTATTTATTCCCGGCATTGGCGTCGTTTATAACGGCTCGCACTCCTGGATCAATCTTTTCGGCTATTCTTCGCTACAGCCCTCAGAGATCGTGAAGCTGACTTTCCTGATTTATCTGGCGGCTTGGCTGGCGCAGAAAGAAGAGCATCATTTCAAGAATATTGGTGACGGATTAGTTCCGTTCATTACGATACTTGCAGTCATCACGGTCTTGCTGGCTATGGAGCCGGATACGGGAACGATGATAATCATCGTGGCAATGTCTTTATCGATATATTTTGCCGCCGGAGGCAGGCTGTTGCATTTATGCTGGCTGGGGTTCGGCGGCTTGGCCGGTTTGGCGGCGTTAATCAAGATGTCCCCGTATCGGACTGACCGTTTCATGACCTTTTTGCACCCGGAAACTGATCCTCAGGGCGTAGGCTACCATATCAATCAAGCGCTTTTGGCTGTGGGTTCAGGCGGGTTATTCGGCCAAGGCTATGGCCACTCAAGGCAAAAATTCGCTTATTTGCCCGAACCGGTCGGCGATTCTATTTTTGCCATTACAGCAGAAGAGTTAGGATTTTTCTTGACCAGCGCAATCATAATAATTTATATATTCGTGGCGATACGCGGCTTGAAGCTTGCAGCCGTCTGCCGCGATCCTTTCGCCAAGCTGCTGACGGTCGGCATAATAACGTGGATAACTGTCCAAGCATTAGTCAATATCGGGGCCATCATGGGAGTCATGCCGCTTACCGGCGTGACTTTGCCCTTCGTATCGTTCGGCGGAACGTCAATGATGATACTTTTGGCGGCAGCCGGCATCTTGGCGAATATTTCTAAACAAGAATCATAAAATTATGTTTAAAGAAACATCGGTAAAAACGCCCGAGCAGGAAGCGGGAGAACAATATCAAGCGCGTCTGGAAGAAATTAAAACGGCTCTTAATGAAGAGATTGAGGTTTTAATGGTGCTAAGCAACCCCCTTAGTTCGCATAAGGAAAAAGACGATGTTACTGATGAATATTTTGAAGCCGGCAAATCATTATTCACACTCTTGAGCTGGCTTAAAGGATGCAATAGACTGTCAACTCTTAAAGCCAAGTTATTAGAGAATATCAGAGTTGTATTACCTGATATAAAATCAGAAGTCGGTTCTAAAGGTTTGCCTGATATATCTATTCCCGTGTTAGTTTGGCCTAAAGATGAATGGTGCGACGAATCAAATAACTTAGGCGCAGATTCTGCCCAATCGAATTTTGTAAATGCGGCATTATTCATTGCTCCCAGAGGGTTTTCTGGGTCAAATAATAACCCATTGGCAGTGACTGGAGTCATATTGACCAGTGATTCTGATTTGAAATCTCGCGCAGTGCATGAATCGATGCATTTTTTAGATTTTAATGGGCCGCTTAGAAAAGCAGAAAATCGGATATTGGAAGAAATTATCGCTTTTCGACAGCAAGATAATATAAAAGGGAAATCGGCAAGAGAAAAATGGCGTGGCGTCTTAAGCGATTCATTGGAGATTTATTATAATAATTATGATATAGCAGATTTAATGCCTTTTGAAACGTTCAGGGATAAGGCGCTATCTGCAATGGAGTTGATAAAAAAAATGGATAAGAAAATGAGCAAAATCGCGGTTACGCAGATTTTATTGAATTGCATATCTTTAGACGATATCGAGCAATGGGGCGATGTCTCCGAAGAAGACTTGTCGAAGCTGAAATCAAAAAAATAATTATGTCTAAAAAAATATTATTATCAGGCGGAGGAACGATGGGCTCAGTCAGTCCGCTTTTGGCCGTATGCACGGAAATAAAATCGCGGCAGCCGGAAACGGAATTTTTATTTATCGGCACAGACCATGGTCCGGAAAAAGCGTCCGTTGAAAGCTACAAGATACCGTATCAATCGATTGCTTCGGGCAAGTTGCGCCGTTATTTCGATTGGCGTAATTTTTCTGATCCGTTCAAAATCATTTTAGGTTTTTTTCAATCTTATAAAATCATAAAGAAGTTCAAGCCGGATGCCGTGATGGTAGCTGGAGCATTCGTCGGAGTGCCTGTCGCCTGGGCCGCAAAATTTTCCGGCGTGCCCGTATTGGTCCATCAGCAGGATATTGAGACTGGCTTGGCAAACAAGCTGATGTCTAATGCTGCCAAGAAAATTACCGTATCATTCGATGTGTCGCTTCGTGATTTCCCGTCGAAAAAAGTCGTCTTGACCGGCAATCCGATCAGAGGGGAATTCTATCAATGCGATAAGGAAAAAAGCCTGGCTTTTTTCAACTTGAAGAAGAATCTGCCGGTCATCCTGATTACGGGCGGCGGAACAGGATCAATAAAAATAAATGAACTGGTGGAAAAATCCTTGTCGAAATTGGTGAAATTCGCGCAAGTCATACATACGACGGGAACGGGAAAGGGCTTTAATTTCGAATCTGACAATTATCGCCAATATGAATTCATGTCGCACGAAATGCCGGAAGCCTTGTGCGTGGCTGATCTGGTCGTGTCTAGAGCGGGGCTCTCGACATTGACCGAGCTCTCAGTCTGCGGAAAGCCGAGTGTAATTATTCCTCTTTATAAAACGCATCAGGAATTCAATGCGAAATATTTTCAGAAGCATAATGCGGTGGTTGTTTTATCAGAGATAAGTATAAACCCCGAGACTTTTGCCAGCACTTTAAGGGACTTGCTGGCGGATAAAAATAAATTAAATCTTTTGAGTGATAATATCAAAAAAATAATGCTATCGGACGGCGCGAAAAAAGTCAGCGATGCGCTTCTAGAAATAGCGAAATAATTATGGTTGATTTGAATAAAATTAATTACGTGCATTTTATCGGCATCGGGGGCATCGGCATATCCGCTGCGGCCGGCATCCTTAAGCGCCGCAGTTTTGTCGTTTCCGGATCCGACACTCAGGAAAGCGAAATGACGGCGAATTTGCGCCAGAGCGGCATATTGGTTTACGTGCCTCATAATGCCGATATCATCAATAATGAAATCGGACTTATCGTGTACTCTGTAGCCGTGCCAGAAGATAATCCGGAAAGGGCTAGTGCCAGGGAATTGAATATTCCCGAGATGACCTATCCTCAGCTATTGGGAGAAATCATGAAGGGCAAGATCGGCATCGGCATAACCGGCACTGATGGCAAAACCACGACTACTGCGATGCTGGCAAAAATAATGATCGATGCCGATCTGGATCCGTCAGTTGTTCTGGGAAGCCAGGCGGAATTCTTGGATGACAATTGTCGCTTGGGCAAAAGTAAATATTTTGTTTTCGAAGGTGATGAATACCGCCGAGCCTTTGATAATTACGAGCCGCAGATTGCCGTTATAACCAATGTCGGTGTGGATCATTTGGATTATTATAAGAGTGGTATGGAGTATTTGGGGGCTTTTGAAAAATACCTTAATAAATTGCCGGCTGACGGGTTTGCGATAATAAACAATGATGATGCCAGATCTGTTGAGGCTGGCAGCAATTGCCCGGCTCGGAAAGTAACTTATGGCATTAATAATTCGGCAGACTATGCCGTAAAAAATATCAGAGTGATTGATGGCCGCCAGGAATTTTCCGTATTGGAAAATGGCGAGGCTGCGGCAACTATTACTCTCGGGTTGCCCGGCCATTATAATGTGTCTAATGCTTTGGCGGCGATTGCGGCTGCGCGGCAATTGGATGTAGGCTGGGATGCCATTGTCAAATCACTAGATAGCTTTAAGGGAACGTGGCGCCGATTCGAAAAGTTGGGCAAGCTTGGCAATGCCGAAGTCATCGCTGACTACGCCCATACGCCCCCGGCCATCAAACAAGTCATCGCGGCCATGAAGGAATTCTATCCGGATAAAAAAATATTGTATGTTTTCCAGCCGCATCAATATGCCCGGACAAAAAACTTGTTCAGCGAGTTTGTCTCGGCTTTCAGCGAGGCGGAAAAAGCAGTAATAGTAGATATTTTTTATGTCGCGGGACGGGAGAGGCCGGAAGATTATGACGTGTCATCGCAGATATTGGCAAATGCTATCAGCGAGGGCGGAGTCGATGCCGTCTATGGCGGAAGTTTAAAAGAAACGGAATATGCCGTACGTGATCTGGCCGATCAATATGATGTCATCATGGTACTTGGCGCGGGGGATATATACGGCTTGGCGAAGAATTTGGTGAAATAATTTTAATTTGTATGATTCAGGATTTATACAAAATGCAGAATAGATTGGAAAAACCGCGAAAGCGGAAGGCGAAGAAAACCGTTGCCGGATTTTCTGCGCAGAAAAAGGCTTTAGAAGAGACTGGATATATGGCGAGAAGCAGCCAAGTCAAAAAGAAGAAATAATATTTAACATGATAAATATCAAAGAAAATGAATTAATGAGCAGCCATACGAGCTTCCGCATCGGCGGTCCGGCCAGGTATTTTGTTGTTGTTAATAATACGGCTGAAATCAACGAAGCGATCGGTTTTGTCAAAGACAAGAAAATCGATCATAAAATAATCGGTGGAGGAAGCAATCTGCTTGTAGCTGATGGCGGGTATAATGGCCTGATTATAAAATATTTCGGCGGCAAGATGATTATAGATGGCGATATTATTGAAATCGATGCCGGAGTGCCGCTAGTCAAGGCGATGCATGAGGCTCTAAAGAATAATCTGTCGGGCTTGGAGTGGGCGATCGGAATTCCGGGAACGATTGGCGGCGCAGTCTGCAATAATGCCGGAGCGTTCGGCGGAGATATGTCGCAAATCGTCGAGAGCGTCAAAATCCTTCGTGATGGAAAAATTATTGAGTTAGAAAACGACGATTGCGGTTTCGGTTATCGCGAAAGCGCTTTCAAAAGTGGCGCAGTTTCCGGGATCATATTGTCAGTCAGATTAAAGATGAAAAAAGTCTCGGTTGATGAGTTGGCAACTATTAAAGTAAAGATGGAAAAGAATCTGGCGGATCGCTTAAGCAAGTCTGCCGAGGGCGGATCGGCCGGCAGTACGTTTAGGAATTTTGTGCTTACTGAAGAGGAGATTGCAAAATTCAAAGAGAAGTTTCCTCAGCTGCCGGATCAATTCGTCGCGTATAAGAAGATTCCGGCCGCTTGGCTGATCGAGGAATGCGGCCTTAAGGGCAAGAAGATCGGCGATGCCATGGTGTCGGAAAAGCATGCCGGCAAGATTACCAATGTCGGCCATGCCACGGCTGAGCATGTGGTCATGCTGATTTCCGTTGTTAAACAGAAAGTCCGCAGCAACTTTAGTCTGCAATTAATGGAGGAGATCGAATATTTGGGATTCTGAAATAAAAGATACTAATATGCGAATGGTACGAATGATACTAATGAGTACGAATTTTTTCTTAAACTATTCGTAGCTATTCGTATCATTTGTAAATTAGTATATTTGTATCTTTAAACAGTATTAATTATTAACATACATAGGCAATGAATATTCAAATCAAAGCGACGAAAATGGAATTGACTCCGTCGATTGAGGAAGCGATCAACGATAAGATTGGCGGCTTGGCCAAGTATTTCGATAACATCATCGGCTGCGAGGTGGAAGTCGGCAGGACGACCAATCATCATTACAAAGGGGACGTCTTTCTGGCAGAAGTCAATCTGGAAGTGCCCAAGAAAATCATCCGCGCTTCCGCTGAAACTGATGACTTGATTAAATCTATAAACGAGGTGAAAGACAAGATGAGGAATGAAATCATCAAATATAAGGAAATGCTGAGAGGAGAATAGGTTGGCCTTGATTTTTTTGCTTATTTCTGGTATGGTTCAGCATAAAGAATTAGTCTTTTATTGACTTTATAAACTTTATAACTTTACAAACTTTATAAACTAATTTCATGTCATTTTTTACTAAATTATTCGGCGATCCTAACGCTAAAGTCCTAAAGGAAATGTCTACTCTCGTCGAGCAGATAAACGCTTTCGAACCGAAGATTTCCGCTTTGAGTGATTCGGAATTAAAAGATCAGACCGTAAAATTGAAAGCTCAATTGGCGGAAGGAAAGACTCTCGATGATATCCTGCCAGAGGCATTCGCCACGGTGCGCGAGGCGGCCAAGCGTGTTTTGGGCCAGCGCCATTTCGATGTCCAGTTGATCGGCGGTATCGCCTTGCACAAAGGGCATATTGCGGAAATGAGGACTGGTGAGGGCAAAACTTTGACTGCGACTGCGCCGATGTATCTCAATGCCTTGGCCGGAAAGGGAGCTCACCTGGTGACTGTCAATGATTATCTGTCGCGCATCCATGCTGATTGGATGGGTCGTGTTTATAATTTTTTGGGTTTGACCGTCAGCTGTATCCAGCAGCAAAATATCTCGTATAAATTCGATCTCTCTCATGAAACGAAAGAAGGTGATCCGATTCTTGACGTTCAATATCTAATTCCGTGCTCTCGCAAGGAAGCTTATGCTTGCGACATTCTTTATGGCACGAACAATGAATTCGGCTTTGACTATCTGCGCGATAACATGGTGCCGATCATCGATGACATGGTGCAGCGTGATTTATATTACGCCATCGTCGATGAAGTCGATTCCATTTTGATCGATGAAGCCAGGACTCCGCTTATCATTTCCGCGCCGGACATGGAATCGACGGATAAATATTTCCAATTCAGCCAGATTGCCAAGACATTGGTTCCGGAAACCGACTTCAAGGTGGATGAAAAATTGCGCGCGGCCACCTTGACCGAAGAAGGCGTGGAGAAAGTCGAAAAAGCCCTCGGCGTGGAGAATATATATACTGAACGCGGCATCAGCGATGTCCATCATATCGAACAGGCCTTGCGTGCTCAGGCTTTGTATAATAAGGATAAGGAGTATGTCGTCAAGGACGGTGAAATAATTATCGTCGATGAATTCACCGGACGCATGATGTTCGGCCGCAGATTTTCCGAAGGCTTGCATCAGGCGATCGAGGCCAAAGAAGGTGTCAAGGTGCAGAAGGAAAGCAAGACTTTGGCCACAGTGTCATTCCAGAATTACTTCAGGCTATATGCGAAATTGTCCGGCATGACCGGTACAGCCGCGACGGAGGCGGAAGAATTCGCTTCTATTTATAAATTGGAAGTTACGACTATTCCGACTAATCGCGCCATGATACGTCAAGATTTGAATGACCGCGTCTATAAGAATGAGCAGGGCAAATTTCAGGCTTTGGCCAACGAGATCAAGGAACGGTATCAGAAAGGCCAGCCGGTTTTAGTCGGTACGGTTTCGATTGAGAAGAATGAATTATTGTCTGAAATGCTGGAGAGGGAAGGCATACCGCATCAACTATTGAATGCCAAGCATCATGACAAGGAAGCGCACATCATCGCCCAAGCCGGCAGGATCGGTGCGGTAACTGTCGCCACGAACATGGCTGGCCGCGGCGTTGATATTATTTTGGGCGGTTATCCGTTCGAGCAAGCGGAATTCGATAAAGTGGTTGCTGTCGGCGGCTTGTGCGTCTTGGGAACAGAACGGCATGAATCGCGCCGCATCGATAACCAGCTGCGCGGCCGCGCCGGCCGCCAAGGCGATCCTGGTGTTTCCCAGTTTTACATTTCCATGGACGATGATTTGATGCGCATCTTCGGTTCCGAGCGAATGAAGAATATGATGACGGCTTTGGGCGTGCCGGACGATATGCCGATAGAAAACGGCATGATCAATAAATCGATCGAGCAGGCGCAAAAAAAAGTGGAAACCCATAACTTCGACATCCGCAAGCATCTGGTGGAATACGATGATGTCATGAACAAGCAGCGCGAAACAATCTATAAGAAGCGCCGCCTGCTTTTGGCCGGAGTCGATACCAAGGAATCGATGCTTGCAGCAATTGAAAATAAGATCAGATATTTAGTAAATTATTTTCTGGCTCTGCCGGAAGATCAAGCCGATATCAATAAACTTTATGACGAGGTCGGCAATATATTCAATGTCAAAGCCGCTGATCGCAAGACTTTGGAAGAATTGACTAAAGAAGCGGGAGACGCGGATATCAAGGATACGCTCGCCGGCTATTTATTGAAGTTGGCGGTTGAGCAGTATAACGGATTGGAAGCCAAAATCAATATGTTACCCAAAGGCGAGAATGAGCTCGAGCCGATGCGCCAGGTTGAAAAACAGATTTATCTGCAGGTTATCGATTCGATGTGGATTGAGCACTTGGAAACAATGACGTATTTGCGTACCGGCATCGGATTGCGCGGCTACGGCCAAAGGGATCCGCTGGTGGAATACAAGCGTGACTCATTGAGGCTGTTTAGAGAATTGATGGCGCAAGTCGATCGCCAAGTCGCTTACACTATTTTTCGCATCGGAATCAGCGCGCCGCAGGAGATCAAAGGCAATGATCAGCCGAAGAATTTAGTTTTGTCCGGAGCTTCGGAAAAATCGGCTTTCGAGGGCGATGAAGGCTTGGCAGAAAGGAAAGCAGACAAGATTATCAAGGATGATTCGCATTATAATGGTGAGAAGGTCGGCCGCAACGAGCCTTGCCCTTGCGGAGCGACGTATCCGGACGGCTCTTGCAAGAAATTCAAGGACTGCCATGGAAAATAAGGTAAAAGAAAAAGCCACATTAGTGGCTTCGTAAAAAAAGATCAATGATCTATCAAAGATCTATCAAATTTTCATGCAACTCTTTCAGCAATTCCTTCAGTAGGAATTCAATATCTTCCGCCGCATGGAGATACAATTCTCGCACGGCGTCAATTTCACATCTATCGTAAGCATAAGGGTCGTTCTCGTGCTCTCGATATTCAGCCACCCGCTCGCGTATCTGCTCGATTCTGAGTTGGTCTTCCATTTTGTGCTTCTGATATTCAGCCGCTCGATTGCGTATTTTCAGCATCCTTCGCTGGGTGTTCATGGTTTCCCCTCCTTTGCGTTTAGTAGAGAATATCGAGCCAATATTTTTGTTCGCAAGCCAAGCTGCAAATATCCTCGTCAGTGTGATGAAGATCAAGGATCCGTTTGACTTTTTTTTGCAGACAAAACAAACCGTGGTTGCTTTCTTGAATCTGACGGGCGGTTTGCCTTGTTCTTTGTGTCGTTCGCATATTTCACACCTATATTCACGTTCCATACCGTTTTATCCTTTCGTTCTGGTTGATTATGTAATGTGCCAATTTATTTTTTAATCCTATCACAATCAAATATAATGTCAATAGTAGCCTACAATATATTACAATCAGTGTGATATTATGGACAATATTTTGAAGAAATCAGCCGTAAAAATATTCACCTTGTGCCTGATTTAAAAAGGCGATAAGGTTCTTTTGGGTATGAAGAAGCGCGGCTTCGGCGAAGGACGATGGAACGGCTTCGGCGGTAAAGTGCAGGAAGGCGAAACTATTGAGGAAGGGGCTGAGAGGGAAGTGCGAGAGGAGTGCGGCTTAATAGTAAGGAATCTGCAAAAATTTGGCCAATTGGATTTTGAATTTCACAACAATCGTGGCGTGATTTTAGAAGTGCATATGTATAAGAGCGAGACCTTTGAGGGTGAGCTTCAAGAGAGCGATGAAATGCGGCCGCAATGGTTTAATATTACTAAGATTCCTTTTGCTGATATGTGGCCGGATGATATCTATTGGTTCCCGTTGTTTCTGGCAGGGAAAAAGTTCAACGGGCGATTTTTATTCGGTGATGACGATATTGTGCTAGAACAAAAGCTGACTGAGACGGAGTCATTTGATTCCGGCGGATCGCTTAATGATTTGTAATATATGCCAGAACTTCCAGAGGTACAAACCATAGTGAGCGAATTGGATGAAAAGATCAGCCGCAAGATTATTTCTGCAGTTGAAGTTTTTAAATATAAGTCTGTCCGGCCGATGAACAAGAAATTTGTTCAGGGAATAGTCGGCAAGAAAATCATCGGAGTCGCTCGTCGGGCAAAGATGATTATTATAGAATTGGCTGGCAAGAAATATTTGTTGATACATCTCAAGATGACAGGCCAGCTAGTCTACCAGAGCAAATCCGGCAAGGGCGTATCCGGCGGCCACCCGATTCCCGTGCCGGCCAAAGTCAGGCAGATCCAGGCTTATCCTATGAGTGGCGAAATCAAAGATGCAGGATTGCCGAGCAAGTTTACGCGAGTTTCCTTCGATTTTAAAGACGGCTCGAAATTATTTTTTAATGACATTCGCCGTTTCGGCTGGATAAAATTAGTCGATGAAAAATCTTATCTGGAAGAAACCGGCAAATACGGCATCGAGCCGTTGTCGGAAGATTTTACGTTGAAGAACTTCAAAGGAAAGCTACGAAGATATCCTAATCGCAAGATCAAGCAGGTCTTGATGGACCAGTCGCTAATTGCCGGCGTGGGCAATATCTATGCCGATGAAGCGGCGTTCGCGGCTCGAGTCATGCCGACTCGGCCAGCTATCTCACTGACCGAAAAAGAGATCAAGGCTTTGCATCAAGCGATACCGCGAATATTAAAATTGGCGGTCAAAATGAAAGGCACATCTGCCGATACGTATATAACGACGAGCGGCGAGGAAGGCAAGATGATGAAGCATCTAAAAGTCTACGGCCGTCCTGGACAGAAGTGCCGTGGGTGCGCTGGAACGATCCATAAGATGAAGGTTGGCGGCAGAGGAACGCATTACTGCCCCGCTTGCCAAAAATAAAAGCACGTCATAAGATGACGTGCTTTGTTACGTAGCTTGTTACGTAGCAAAATACTAAACAATGGCAATCAGATCGTCATCATAATCCAATAGAAGATGAATGTCAACAGAACGCCGACGATTATGCCGACGGTAGCTTCGGCAACGGTATGGCCGATCCGTTCATGAACTTGTATTTCTGGGTTAGTCGGAAAAACTTCCTGAGCCAGCATGTTAGTTAAGACGGCGTTTCTGCCGATCTCGCGGCGGAAGCCGACGGCGTCTCTCAGTACTATAATTAGCAGAATGAAAGCGATGGCAAATGGCGCTGAATTTATTCCTGACTCCAGTCCGACCATCGTTAAAAGCGATGAGACCAGCGCCATGTGGGATGAAGGCATGCCGCCGTAGTCGGAAAAGATGTGTTGCCAATTGAGGTTGTTTGGTATACCATCAATTATGAGCTTGATGATCTGCGTGACAAGAGCGACGAGAATAGGAATGATTATGAGTGAAAACATATTTTTCTTAATTCTTAATTATTAATTCTTAATTTGTAAATATGGATTATTTGTTAGCAATCGTAGCCGGCGCCGTGCAGGGTTTGACGGAATTCATCCCAATCTCATCTTCGGCGCACTTGATGATTTTGCACGATTTATTAAAATTCAATCTGCCGGACAATCTGTCATTCGATGCTATTTTGCACTTGGGCACATTTTTTGCCTTGCTGGCTTTTTTCTGGCGAGAGATTTGGAATTTGATCAAAGGATTTTTTTCCAGTTTGACGAATTGGAATTTAAAGAATGATATCAATCAGCGTCTGGCCTGGCTGGTAATCGTCGGCTCGATTCCGGCCGGAGTGATTGGATTTATTTTTAACGATTTCATCGATCGGAATTTCCATGAAGGCAAAACGGCTATAGCTATCGTCGCGTTCATGCTTGTCGCAGTTGCAATATTATTCTGGCTGGTCGAGAAATATGCCAAGCAGATCAAGGATATGAATATGATCGGCTGGAAAGAATCGCTTATCTGCGGTTTTGCTCAGGCCGTCGCTTTGATTCCTGGCACGTCCCGTTCCGGCATTACGATTGTCGCGGGCATGGGCTTGAAATTGAAACGGGAGGAAGCGGCAAAATTCTCATTTTTATTATCGATGCCGGTAATTTTCGGCGCCGGAGCCAAGTCTCTCTTAAAGGTGCAGTTGAATCATGAAATCAATTCAATGGTTTTGGCTTTGGGCTTTTTGTCTTCGCTGGTTTTCGGATATCTGGCGGTAAAGTTTTTTTTGAAGTTTGTGAGTTCTCATACGCTGTCAGCGTTCGCTTGGTATAGAGTGATACTAGCGGCGGTGCTTGTTTCTTGGCTGATACTCGGATAATGCTTTTATTTGAAAGCGAAGCTGCTGCTGATTGAAGCGGCCTGCCCGCATTGCTTCGCAAAGCGTTGCTGGCGGGCAGCTTTTTTCGTCTGATTTTCCTGATTATAATCGTGATAACTAAGACAAAGATTATGAAAAACAAGATATAATTCAATTGCTGGTCGATCCAGCCGAAGTAATCGTAAGCAGAAGATCCGGCATTGGCAGTTCCGAAATAATTATTTATAAGCGCTGAATTACTGCTGGTGGATTTTTCATTTTCGCCCAATACTCTTGAACCGAATAGTTGGACTACCACATCGGTTTCGCGGCTGTCGAATAGGCCCTTCAAGTCGGCAATGCCGATTTCTTGGAATTCCGGCCGCTCGATATTTTCCTTGTGTTTCGGGCTTTTGATCCAAGCGTCAAAAACTTCCTGCGGGTTGGCAAAATCTATTGCCAGATTTTCGCCGACATAAAAATATGAATAATTGACTTCTTTGACCCAGTCGGAGAATTTCTTGCCGGTCGGAGAGGTATGGTTGAAATATTGCTTGGCCAAGAGATCCTTAGCTTTGTTGACGGCAGCCTGGGTCAGGCGGGGATTGACGATCAGCTCTCTTAATCCCAGATTGCGGCGGTACTCGTTGGTCAGTTGTATAAGCTCGATGGCGGCGCTGTTGCCGGTAGCGTCTAATTCTGTTTTCGGCCACAAATAAATAGCCGCATTGACTCCGCTTTTCATTAGCAGTAATCCGACGGCCGCGATAAATAGTATTTTGATCAATTTACTCTTCATGTTTGATATTATAACATTTTTACTCCTATCTGGACAGGGGATAATTTTGCTGGTATGATGGTAATATTATGATCAAAAAAATATTCGTTTTAATTATATTCGTCATAATCATTGGTGCGATCGCCAATGGTTATTTCGTCAAAAAAGAAAATGAAAGGAAAGCGGCACAGATAAGAATCCAGCAGGAGCTCAGCCGCGAGCGCAAGATGACAATTATCGAAGGTTGGCGCTTAAAGGATATTTCCGCTTATTTGGAAAGAGAGGGGATAGTCGAAGAAAACAAATTCTTGGAAGCGGCAAAAATCAGCAATTGGCGCGATGAGTATATATTCTTGAAAGATCCGAAGATAAAATCTTTGGAAGGTTTTTTGTATCCTGACACATATAATATTTTTACTGATGTGACAGCTGAAGATATCATCAAAAAATTACTGGACGAATTCGATGATAAAGTGACGGATAAGATGCGCGCAGACCTTAAGGCTCAGAATCGAAGCTTGTTTGATGTCGTAATCCTGGCTTCAATTTTGGAGAGAGAAATCAGCAATAAGCCGGCATTTGATAGTGATCGCGCCATCGTGGCGGATATTTTCTGGAAGCGGCTTTCGATTGGCATGGGCTTGCAATCAGACGCGACGGTCAATTATATCACCGGTAAGACTTCTACTCGTCCGACCCTGAAGGATTTGGAAATCGATTCGCCGTACAATACTTATAAATACCGCGGTTTGCCGCCGGGGCCGATCAATAATCCGTCACTGGCGTCGCTTATGGCGGTGATTTATCCGGCCAAGAATGATTATTATTATTTTTTGACTGACGAAACCGGCAAGGCATATTTCGCCAAGACTTACGAAGAACATCTTTCAAATATTCGGAAATATCTGGATAATTAGCTCTGTGGATAAGTTAAACGCATAGGACTTGACAAAAGATAAATATTGTGATAGTATCTAAAGTTAAAAGTTCATTACAATATTCAATAAATCCAATGTAAAGGCAAAAACCAATGGGGATAAAAAAATGAAGGTCGACACGGATATTGATGCTGAACGGCAGTTCGATTTTACGTCTCATTTACATGGGCGTGGTCTGACGGGAGTGTTGCCTGGGATTTTCATTGATGCCGTATCCTGCAGAGTCAATTTTTTGATTTATAATTTCTCTGGTCAGATTATCGGGGTTCAAAAATACGATCCATTCAATCACTTGAAGAATAATGGCGGACGTTACAAGACGTATATTGGCAAGAGTCCGGACGGCCAGCAGAAAATTGCTGTTTGGGGCTTGCAATTTTATCGCCATGATATGCCGTACGTCTTTCTGACTGAGGGCATTTTTGATGCCATAAGGATTATTAATTCTGGGTTTCCAGCATTAGCGCTTTTGTCATGCGATGCTTCCAGGTCTACCAAGCATTGGCTCAAGATTCTGCCACAGAAAAAGATAGCGATTCTTGATTCAAATAAAGCCGGGAAGAAACTAGTCCGCTTCAGTGATTTTCATCGAGCAGTCCCCAATCAGTATAAAGATTTGGGTGAAATGTCTCAAACTGAAGCATCAACTTTTATTCAGTCGATTGTAAATGAATTAAATAATCGCAATATTATTGAAACTGGTGATTATTAGTTAAAACCGCTTCTGTTAGGAGGATAGACGAATGTCAGCGAATTTCCAGGATTACCTCGAGGGTAATATGGCCCTTGAAGATAGGGTTTATAAGGCTTTCGAGGAAACCCAAGTAGTCGAGCGTGATCAGGGAGAAATTTTCGCATTTTTGCAGCCATTGAGGATCAAGCATCTTCCGACTTTCGAGCATAGCTTGCGAGTCGGCCTGGTTTCCCGGTCGATTGCAAAGGCAATGCATCTTTCGGAAAAGGCGTTACTTTTCCCCGGCTTGCTTCACGACGTCGGCAAGGCTCAGGTTGAACTGAGTACTTTGTCGAAGACAGAGGGCTGGACGAAAAAAGACACCCAGCGCATGCACCCGCATGTCATGCTGGGTTATCGCATGGTCAGGGATCGGTTCGATTTCAGCGCCGAAGTTATTCTTTGGCACCACCGGTTCCAATTTGGCGGTTATCCCGGAGGACGTATGCCCCTTCTCCATAACTACGGTTTGGGGACTAAGGTGATGATTCCTTTCTACGGACGACTGCTGGCTCTGGTGGATTTCTATGACGCCCTGCACCGGGTCAACGATCATTCCGGCGAAGTAAAGGGATTGACCGGCGAGGAGATCAGGGAGCAGATGCTCAAGCACAATCAGGATCAGAAGCAGCTGATTGAGGCCTTGTATGGGGCCGATGTATTCACAACCTATACCGCGTAACGGCGGTTGCACAAAGAAGCTCGACCACTCCCGTGGCCGAGCTTTTAAATTGTTATAATAATCTGGTGCGTTTCGTCGCTGGCATTTTATTTGACAAACTCGGATTTTTTTGGTAACTTAATTAGTCAGCAGGACATAATTGAATATAATAGAATAAAACAGCGGAAGAAGGAGGAGTCATGAGTAATGTTATGAGCGAGATACTGGCGCAGCTTCTGAAAGTGGTCGAAAAAATTAAGGCGGATAGCAAGGTAATTAATATCATCGCTAATCATCTTGATCCCGACTCTATTGCTAGCGCCTTCGCCTTGAAGCATTTGCTTCGCCATTTGGGAATTCCCAATGCCCGCATCAGGATCCTTTATTGCGGCGTCCCTGGCGAGAAGCAGAATGAAATGATTATCCAGAGATTCAGCCTTTTCCAGCACATGTTGCCATTGGATGAATTCTGGCCTAAGATCAATGGCAATGATGTTTTTGCCTTCGTTGATTGCAGCAATCCTAACGACGGCCGTTTGGGCGCCGCTGCCGGAAAAATCAATCCGATTATCGTCGTCGATCATCATCAGAATCCTGCGCCCATCGAAACGGAGGATAATTTCATCTGGGTCGAGACGTATGGCGCTTGCTCGACGATGCTTACTAAGCTTTTGAACGAAGTCGGCTTAATGACATTTAAAAAGGAAGTCGGTGATGATTTGTTCGTGACGCTCTTATTGACACTGGGCATTTATTCCGACACGCACGGGTTATTGGCGAATGTTACGGACGATGATTCTACCTCGTATTTCAATGTCTTGAGCTTGAGCGATAAGCAGGCATTAAGAAATCTGACGAATATCCAGGATTCGAGAGTATATGTCGAGACGGAAAATTATGCCAGGAACCATTGCATCATCGACGGCTTGCGCTTGGTAGCTTGCGCCGGTTATTTGCCGAGCACTCGCAAGGTGTATGTGGCGAAATTGGCGAATATGATGTCGAATTGGGATGGCATTACGGTTGCCGTGGTTTTTGCGATTATTGATGATTGCAATCTGGTATTCAGCATCCGAAGCACTGATAGCGGATTGCAAGCGACATTGAACGATGTTCTTCAGCGCAAATTCAAGAATTCATTCGGATTAAAAATGTCCGATGATAATTTGCGTTTGGAAGGCGGCGCGCAGATCCACCTCGGCATTGATTTGGCGGCGGATGAAAAGGTACGCGATCAGTATCTTGAATTGGTCACCGGCTATATGCGAAATATTTTCTTTGGCAATGATCTCCGATAATACAGTACATAACCGCAGAGGAATCTGCGGTTTTTTCACGCTTATTTAATTGGTTTGCCTCGGGGCCATGTCTTTGTTATAATGGAAAAGATAAAGCAGAATTAACTACTGAATAATTTTAATGTATGTCAGATTTACAGGTTCCGGGCAATAAAATGAAGATAAAAGAGGCTTTAAGCCGTCCAGTCGCTTTATGGCTGGCAATATTTGTCATTCTCCTCGGATTCGGCGGCGGCGTATTGGCCGGCGGCAGCTTTCAGACGGAAAAAATAATTATTAAGGGTGTAGAGGCGCAGACTCCCGCATCTCCGGAAGAGACGGGCATTGTCGCTAATAAGACGACTTCGGCTGAGGCAATGCCGGCGTACCTGAAGAAGGATGTTAATTTTAATCTTTTCTGGCAGACTTGGCAGACGATCAAGGATCGGGCCTACGACAAGGATGTGCCGGATACTAAATTATTTTACGGCTCTCTGCAAGGCATGGTCGCATCGCTCGGCGATCCCTATTCGGTATTTATGACTCCGTCGGACGCGACTCAATTCCAGGATGATCTGAAGGGTAATTTTGACGGCATTGGCGCAGAGATCGCGGTAAAAAGCAATCAATTGATCGTAGTTTCTCCATTGGATGATTCGCCCGCCATGAAAGCCGGCTTAAAGCCCAAGGATTGGATTTTGAAGATCAATGGCACATCGACTGAGGGCATGAGCTCGAGTGAAGCGGTAACTTTGATCCGCGGCAAGGCCGGCACGGAAGTTATTTTGACGGTGTTCCGTGATGGCTTCAAAGAGCCGAAGGAATTCAAGATTGTTCGCGCTCCCATCACGGTAAAAAGCGTATCGCTTGAATATTTGAGCAATGGGCAAATCGCTCATATCAAGGTGCGACAATTCAATGATGACACTGTGCCGCTTTTAGATAGCGCGATAAATAATATTACTGCCAGATCGGGAGTAAATAAAATTATTTTGGATTTGCGCGGAAATCCCGGCGGTTATTTGGAAGCAGCCGTACAGATGGCAGGAGAATGGTCGGGCGACAAGGTTGTCGTGTCAGAAAAGAATCGCGACGGCGTGGAAACTCCGCATGTTGCGGGCAAACTCGCTCGTTTAGCTGAATATAGGACGATCGTATTAGTCGATGGCGGCAGCGCTTCGGCTTCGGAGATCGTCGCCGGCGCTCTCAAGGATTGGGGCAAGGCGAAAATTGTCGGCATGAAGACTTTCGGCAAGGGTTCGGTGCAGGATCTGACTGATCTGCCGGACGGATCGGAAATAAAATTGACGATTGCCAAGTGGTTCACGCCCAATGGAGTAAATATCGATGAACAGGGGATTGAGCCGGATGTAAAAATCGATCTGACTGAGGAAGATTATAATAAAGACAAGGATCCGCAATTGGATAAAGCAGTGGAACTTTTGAAATAATTACGAATTTCAAATTACGAATTTCGAATTGGATTATTCCCCACCTTTACTAAAGGGGGAGCTAGAGAGGGTTTAAATATATGAAAATACTATTTGTTAAAGATGTAAAAGGAACGGCCAAGCGTGGCGAGATTAAAGATGTCGCCGAGGGTTATGGCTTGAATTTTCTCATTCCTCAGGGATTTGCAGTCATGTCGACGCCGGAAAACATGGCGAAGATGAAGCGCGAATCGGAAAAGAAAGTCAAGACAAAAGAGAAGGTCATTGATCAATCAAAAGTGCTGGCGGATAAGATCAAAGGCAAGAGAATAGAAATAAAAGCTAAGGCAAATGAAGCGGGCAAGCTGTATGCTTCAGTGAGCGAGGCGGAAGTCAAGTCTGCTTTGAAATTGAAGGGTTTTGATATTAGGGATGCCAAAGTGATTTTCCCGACTCATATCAAGGAAGCCGGTGATTTCGAAGTTACTCTTGACTTTGGCGCTGGAATCCAGTCTTCTATAATAATTTTGGTCCGCGTATGATTATATTTTCCACGTTCGCAAGTTAAAATAGGGGCTCATTGCCCCTTTTTTATTTTTTTAAATATTTATCTCAAATATCATGAATAAGATCGTAATTACGGGCGGGCCTTGCGCCGGCAAATCATCAATCATTGCCATGCTAAAGGACGAATTCGGCGATGAGATAATCACTGTGCCGGAAGCGGCCACTTTGCTTTTGACCGGCGGCTTTCCTATGCCCGGCAAGCATATTGAGTGGTGCGACGAGTGGCAATACGCTTTTCAGAAAAGCGTGCTTCATCTGAAGAAATCGCTCGAGGATACCTATTCGCTGATGGCGCTACGCAAAGGCGCCAAGCTTTTGATCTGCGATAACGGCTTGCCATCCGGCGCCGCTTATATGCCCGGAGGCATGGAGGAATTCATTGCTATGTATGGGATTGATTTGCTGTCAGAAATGGCTGATTATTCTTCCGTCATCCATCTGGAAACGATCGCGCTGACTCAGCCCCATAAATACGGCAAACATAATAATGAGACCCGCTATACCACCTTGGAACAGGCGATAAAATTGGATGATTTGATCAAAGAAATCTGGGAGGAGCACGAGAAAAGATTCATCATACCGAGCAGCTGGAAATTGGAGGAAAAATATCATAAAGCGAGGGAAGTGGTCAATGGTTATCTTTCAATCAAATAATAAATAATCTAAATAAAGTATGAAGTACATTTTTGTCTTTGGCGGCGTCATGTCAGGAGTGGGCAAGGGCATCGCTGCGGCCAGCATCGGCAAAATCCTCCAGTCGAAAGGATTCAAAGTTACGGCGGTCAAGATCGATCCGTACCTTAATGTCGATGCGGGCACGATGAATCCCGTCGAGCATGGGGAAGTCTTTGTTACCGTTGACGGTGATGAAACCGATCAGGATATCGGCAATTACGAACGTTTTCTGAATATGGATATCTATCGGGATAACTATATGACTAGCGGCCGTGTTTACCAGTCGGTCATCAATCGCGAAAGGAATCTGGAATACGGCGGCAAATGCGTCGAAGCAGTACCGCACATTCCCATGGAAGTCATTTCGCGCATCGATCGCGCGGCGGAAAAAGCCAATGCGGAAATCGTCATTATCGAGATCGGCGGCACGGTCGGTGAATTCCAGAATGTCTTGTATTTGGAAGCGGCCAGAATGCTGAAGTTTAAGAATCCTGGCGATGTGGCATTTGTCATGGTCAGTTATTTGCCGGTGCCGAGCAAGATTGGCGAGATGAAGACCAAGCCGACGCAGATGGCTGTGCGCGCAGTCAATGAAGTCGGCATCCAGCCGGATTTCCTGCTGTGCCGTTCGACGCATTCTTTGGACGCGCCGCGCCGGGAAAAATTGGCGATGTTCTGCAATGTTCGGCCGGAGAATGTCATTTCTGCTCCAGACGTGGACAGTATCTATGATATTCCGATCAATTTCGAGAAGGAGGATCTGGGCAACAAGATTTTGAAAATCTTGCAGATTGATCCGCGCCAGCAGGATCTGGTCGAGTGGCGCGCCTTCGTCGATAAGATAAATGCCGCGACCGAAATCGTCAAGATCGGCATCGTGGGCAAATATTTCGAGAGCGGAGATTTTATATTGTCTGATGCGTATATCTCAGTCATAGAAAGCCTTAAGTTCGCCGCTTGGGAGAATAACCGCAAGCCGGAAATCGAGTGGATCAATTCTGATGTGTATGAAAAGGATCCGGCCAAAATCAGCGAGCTGAGTAATTATGATTGCTTGGTAGTGCCAGGCGGATTCGGCAGCCGTGGCATCGAGGGCAAGATCGCTGCCATCCGCTTTGCGCGGGAGAACAAGATTCCGTATTTGGGATTATGTTATGGCATGCAACTCGCGACGATCGAATTCGCTCGCCACGCATGCGGCTTGTCTGATGCCCATACGACGGAAATAAATCCGCATACTTTGAATCCGGTCATACATATAATTCCTGAACAAGCGGAGAAAATGGCCAACAAGCAATATGGCAATACCATGCGCTTGGGCGCTTATCCGTGCATTCTTAAGGAGGGGAGCTTGGCTAGGGAAATATATCAGCAAGAGCGGATTTCCGAACGGCATCGCCACCGCTATGAATTCAATCTGGCGTATAAGCAGAAACTGGAAGAGCACGGCCTGGTATTTTCCGGCACCTCGCCTGACGGCGAATTGATAGAAATCATCGAGTTGCCCAAGGACCAGCACCCGTTTTTCGTCGGCGTGCAATTCCATCCGGAGCTGAAATCCCGTCCACTCTCGCCTCATCCGTTGTTCGTCGGGTTGATCAAAGCAGGATTGAAATAAAATTTGTTTTTTGACATGTATTCGAATATTTGCAATAGTGACTGTAGAAAAAGGAGGATAACCAATGGCACATTCGATCAAAGAGTTGGATGATTATTTGTTGGCGCGACTGATTTTGCGGCAGTTAGAACAGATTCAGAGTGCCGGTGGCGTTTCTGCCGGACGATCGACTCGAAGCTTGATGTTGGAAGCGGTATTAAGATTGATGCCTATTCCGAATGATTTTGATCCCGATTCGTTTCATCAGCATGATTTGATCGAAGAGGCGATTACACGTTTAAGGGGATCATTGGAATATCCTTTGCAGATTCCGCTTTTTACTGAATTGGAATGGCAAAGCAATGAGGTTCTGATATTTTTGATTCTGGGCCATATGCGCCAACGTTATGAATCGATGGCGGAAAACGTTGCTGCTACGGACGATTGGTCATTTTCATTCGAAACGCCGATCATGTCGACGGCATGGATATTACTGATGCCCAGAGAGGATTTTTCACCGGCGCTGATGCAATTGCCGTACCTTGATTTGATTAATCTTGCCAATTGCAGGTCTTCTCAAAGATATAGATTGGAAGAAGATGAATATTTCGGCATAAATAAATTAGGCCCCTGATAATTGTAAAATTATCAGGGGTATTTTTTTGTCTAAAATAAGGCATTTCACAAGCTATTGACAAATTGTCTAAAGTATGCTATACTTTTTGATTGGCGTTGTTCGCCGATATGCACCTAAAAACACGCATAATGCGGAATATTTTCACAAGGAGGATTGGCAAGTGAGTATTACAGTAACTGGATTTATGGCGGTCATTCTGGCCGTCTGCCATGAATACCGAAGGGCAATGTTCATGGGCGGACTTATCGCTCTGGAGATCGTCATCGTATTTTATGGCATTAACGTTCGCGAATGTCGCGAAGCAATCAAACAGTCGCAGTCGGAACAAGTTTTGATGCAAGCGCCGCAGCTGATTATGTCAGACGTAGCACTAGCTGCTATTGCCGCAGAAGAAGCTCGAGTCGATCAGGCAAGGCTGGTTCTGACTGATGAGAAGATTATTGCCGGTTATGCTAACTTCATTCGGATGGATAATCCGAGTGTTGACGAAGCGACCGCCATGCAGTGGGCCCAGTATTACTTCGATAAGGAGAATGAGTTGGGCTTGGGCATCGGCATCCTGCCGGCGATCGGCAATGTCGAAAGCAATCATCGTCGCAAGGCCAAATCGAATAAAGAGGCTTACGGCATAATGCAGTTGCAAATCAAAACCGCTCGCGAATGGGCTAAACGGCTCAATATTCATGAAGAGCTGAAGATCAAGATGAAGAAGCTGCCCGAGGGAGCTTCCCAGTCACAGATCAAAAAGGCTCAAGCGGAATTGGAAAAGAAGCGCGCTGACGCTGAGAAGGAGTTGGTGCGCATTATCACTAAGCCGAAAGTGAATATCACACTCGGCGCCAAAGTCCTTGATTGCTATCTGCAAGAAGCAGGCGGCGATTTGGACAAGGCGCTGAATCGGTACTCGTACAACGCCACTGATTATCCGAAAAAAGTGGCGGCGGCGCGCGAGAAGGTCATTGCGGCACTTCATAACGCTGTCTAGCATGCAAAGCACATCAAGCTCCGAACAAGGGATTCCCCGAGTTCGGAGCTTTTTTCTTTGTGTTAACCGGCCAGCACTTGACAAAATTAATTAGTTGTAGTAGGGTAATTCTGATACGCGGCTCGTTACAATTTTATCGATAACTGAATGTGGATAAACCAAAGGAGGAAAAGCGATGCAATTGTACGTTGATCGAAAAGAAAGCGAGAATTCTGTTGTAATGATAAGATGGTGCCTATCGCCAAAGGAAATCAAACAGGTCAGTTCTCAAATCGGTTCCAACGACGGCTCAGAGCCATATGCATTAATTTGCGTTTCGGCAGTGGAAAATGAGGGCAAGGATGCCAAGGATTATTTAGAAGTGAATCGGTTGGCTGTGCCGCTCAAGAATATGGCCACATATATCTCGATGAATCGGTCGGGCCGGCACAGAATCCAAGTATTTGTCGTACCGAATGAAAAGTATGCAAAGACATTTCTGGAAATAGCATATCAGAAATACAGTCAAGTCCGGTATCGTGAAACAGTGTATTATCGTTATACTCAAGTTGAAAATGATGAGTTTGTCGATAGCTCACTGAGGACTAGGATAAATACGTTTATCGAAGTCCATGTCGATGAACGGTCATTCGCCAAGAAGCCGAGGGATTTCAACTTCATCAACTCTTGGTGCGAATATCTGCCGTTCGATCAATGCAGTTTCCGCAAACGCCGCTGGAAAGTCTATCCGATTGTCATAGCTTGGTCGCCGATCCGTACTCTGCTTTGTGCCATTTTTTTCCCGATTTTGCTATTCCTCGGCTATAGGGGATTCAATTGGAAGGCGATCAATCCTTTTTCCGAACATCGCCTTTTCAATCTTTTTGAGACAAGGAGTCCGTTTGATTCAATATTTATTTCTGATAAGGATGATAAGGATATTGTTTTGTGGAGATTGTTATTCTTTCCGCCGCTTTGGGCCGGCCTCGCCTTATTGTATGTGATATTCGGCCTGACTAATCTTCTCATCGCATTTTGCTGCATTGCTGGTGCCTTACTGGCAGCCGGCCTAGCGTATTGGCTTGTTAGATACGTTGTAAAATATGAACAAAGCCCCGAGCATTATAAGAACAGTCAAAGGCGCGCCGATCAGAAAGCCGAAGAGAAGAAGCGCCTTGAAATGCTTCGGCAGAAAGCTTTGCGCGAGGAATTGAAGGAATTGGCGTGCGAATTCGTGCCGGAAGAAATTGGCCTGAAGACGCTGCCTAAAGATCGCCAGACGGTTTATCTGAGGTTTCTTGACCTCAAGAGAAAGGTCTGCCGGCCTTATAGTTTAGACTAGAACTTTTACCCCCAGCTCGGACGTGTTGTCTGAGCTTTTTTTATGCGCAAAAAAATCCGCCACGATTGCTCGGGACGGATTTTTAAGATTGAGATTTATTCGACTGATACGATCTGAGCGTATTCCAGTTTGCCGGTGAACTTCTTGACCTTCTTTTTGTTGAATTTCACTTTGCCGTCAATCATGGCATGGATCGAATCGTTATTGGCGCGCATCGTGCCTTTGCCGGCGCGATAGCGGGTGCCATTCTGGCGGACGATGATGGAGCCGGTCGTGGCCGTTTCGCCGCCGTATAATTTGATGCCCAAGCGCTGGGAATTGGAATCGCGGCCCAGCCTAGTACTGCCGCCTGCTTTCTTATGTGCCATATATTATTAGAATTAATCATTAAATGTCATCCTCGGAATTTTCGCCTGAAGACTGTAACCAGTCGGGGCGTAAATATCCGGGGATCCAGTATTTCTTAGATGCCGATTCGCTTGTGTCGAACCTCGCATATATGCTTGATTTCCTTGGCGGATCCCTGCAAGGATCATGCAAAATCAAACAAGCTGATAATATTGTAGCTCATTTGGCTTAAAATGTCAAGATATGCTAGAATATAGCCAATATGAAACTAATAGAAAAGGCAAAAAAGCTGCCTTTATCGCCAGGTGTTTATCAATATATCGGCGATAAGGGAGAGATACTTTATATCGGCCGCGCCACCTCTTTGCGCCGCCGCGTTTTGCAGTATTTCCAGAAAAATCTGGATCCTCGGATCGCGGAGATGGTGTCGCTGGCCAAAAACATTAAGACGATTAATACTGATACAGTTTTAGAAGCGATACTTTTGGAAGCCAATCTAATCAAAAAGCATTGGCCGAAATATAACGTCAAAGACAAGGATGACCGATCATTCACCTATGTGGTATTCGTTAAGGGCGATTATCCCAAGCCTATTATTGTTCGCGGTCGGGAATTACAGAAATTTCCCCAAGGATCGGCTAAAATATTCGGTCCCTTCCAGAATGCCAATCTAATCAAGAATACTTTGAGAATTCTAAGGCATATTTTTCCCTATTCGACCTGTAAGCCTAATTCAGGCAAAGCTTGCTTTGATTATCAGATCGGCTTATGTCCGGGAGCCTGTATCGGCAAGATTACGCCGGCGCAGTACAAGAAGAATATTAACAGTATCATTAAGATATTTTCCGGTCAGAAAAAGCAGCTTATAAAATCCTTATCCAAGACCGATCCGCAAGCGGCGCTCGGCTTGAAGCATATCCATGACGTCTCGCTCATAACTCGCGATGAACTTGCCGGCACATCAGAGCTCAGCCGGATCGAGGCTTATGACATCTCGCATTTTGCCGGTCAGGAAGCTGTCGGAGCCATGTCGGTGTTCATCAATGGCGAGCCGGAAAAATCCGAGTATCGATTATTCAATATCCATGCTCCGGCCAATGATGATTTGAGAGCATTGGAAGAAATGATTACGAGAAGGCTGAATCATCCCGAATGGCCGCTACCAGATATTTTTGTCATTGATGGCGGCCGTCCTCAAGTTGATTTTTTAAAGAAGATTTTTGCCCAAAAGCGTATCGCCAAGCCGTTTATAGGTTTATCAAAATTCGGCGGCGATAAGCTAATTTATCCTGCTGGCGCTAGTAAGGATTTAAGAGCCTTGGCCGAAGGCTCGAAAATTATTTTTTTGCAGGCGCGCGACGAGGCGCATCGCTTCGGCAATATGGCGCGTAAAAGGAAACTGGCAAATCGCTTCAAGTAGTTTTTTTGCATCAGAAACCCAATTGTGATATTATTAATATAATCAATTGAGTCATAATTTATGACTTATTAGCACTCGTCATCCCGGGCTTGACCCGGGATCCAGGCTAATTATAATAATAATTTAAATAGAACCTGGATCCCGGATATTTTAATGGTTACATTAAAATTCCAGGATGACGAAAGAAAAAAAACAAACATATGGAGCAAGTTTCAACCCAATCAAATCAATTAAGGCCCAAAATCGCTCCAATACGCGATTTAATCAAAAGCAGTCTAAGCGATTACCGCCAGAACTGGCAGAAGTTCGCTTATTTGCTGATTATCCCGCTGTTGATTACATATTTGGCGAGTATCGGCTCATTCGCTCTAAGTAATTTTGCCAATACGAGCGTATGGCCGTGGCAACTGTCGGTAGCGGCAGGAGTTGTTTTTTTGGTCCTTATCGTGGCGTTTGCTTATCTGTATGTGCTGACATATATTTCCGAGTTTTTGTTGCTTAAGGATTTGTCGCAGGAAGTCAATTTCAGTAATCTTCGTGAGTGGTACAAGAAAGCCCAGCCGTATTTCTGGATTAGTGTCGCTGTCTCGCTTATCTTCACTTTGCTTGCAGTCATCGGCTTTATCTTGGTCATCATACCTGGAATAATTTTCTGTATCTTTTACGGCTTTACGATTTATGCCGTTATTTTTGAAGATCATAAATTCGAAGGCGCATTCGGCCGCAGCCGCGAACTGGTCAGGGGATATTGGTGGGCGGTTTTCGGCAGATTTGTCGGTGCCGGCGCTATTGTTTACGTTGCTTATATAATCATCGGGGGAATTTTTGCCGGAATTATTTGGCTGATCGCTCTGGCTTTACATCTTCAATCGAATGAGGCGCTATTCAAATTAATGTACGATTTATTATCGGTCTTTATTGGTTTGGCGGCCGGGCCGTTATCGATGATCTATACCTACAAGATATTCAAATCATTAAAAGAGGTAAAAAATACTTAATCCATAATATTATGAGAAAAAAACTATTATTATTTGCGTTAGTCTGTTTGCTTGTCGCACCTCTTTCCGTTGCGGCAGCAACTGCGACATCGACAAAAGCTAAAGTCAAAGAAGCTACTTCTACAGCCGCTAAAGTTGAAGCGATTAAGAAAGCAGTCAAGGGAGCGATTGCCCGCTGCCCGATAATCGAATCGAAGATCCAAGTCAAGATCGCTGATTTTGATAATTCTAAAATCAAGCATTTGACCGTTTATAATAATCTCAAGGATCGTATTTCAAAAATTGCTGATAGGCTGACTGCCCGCGGCGTGGATGTTACGGCTCTTAGGGCGACTTTAGTCGTTTTGGATCAGAAGATCGCAAAATTCAATGCGGATTATGCGATTTATGTCGCGAAGCTGAAGGCTAGCCAGGAGGGCGTTTGCGGCAAATCAGAAGCGCAGTTCAAGGCCTTATTAAAAGAAACAAAAGTCGCCTTAGTGCAAGTCCATAAAGATGCGGCCGATATCCGTGATTATGTCGCAACTACGATTAAGGCGGAAATCAATAAAATCCGAATCAGCTTAAAGACTCCGGCCACTTCGACTACGTCGACTATCGTTTCCACTTCGACTTCCTTAAAATTAAAATCTACTTCGACTGTTGAAAAAAAGGATGATTCAAAAAAGGTCAAGCCGATCGTTCCGCTTTTGCCAAAACTTGATTAATAATTAAGATATTAACTATCAAATATTTATGAACAAGAAATATTTATCATTAATTTCTCTAGTTGCATTGGCAATGCTTGCCGGAGGCTTGCTTTCCGGCTGCGGTTTGCAGCCGACAGATGAATCTGCCGGAACAGTGGACGAAACGCCGCTTTCTACCGCAGCCGTGGATGAACAGACTCCAGTTGCTCCTGAACCTGTAGTCGCTCCAGTGATTACTGATGCGGAATTGGATCAAGAAATTAAAGCTATTGATGCTGATCTGGAAACCGTTAAGACGACCGGTTTTGAAGCATCAAATTTGGCTGATAAGGATCTGGGATTATAAAAGAATGATTATTGCCATCAATAAGCCGATCGGTCCGACTTCATTCGACATAGTCGCGAAGGTCAGGAAGATCACTAATACGAAAAAAGTCGGCCACGCCGGCACGCTCGATCCTTTGGCTTCGGGCGTTTTAGTTGTGGCTGTGGGTCGCGAAGATACGAAAAAAATTAGCTCCATAGTCGAGAAAGAAAAAGAGTATGTGGCGGAAGTCACTTTAGGGGAAGAAAGTTCGACAGATGATAACGAGGGTGAGAAACTGCTCATTAACGGAAGTGTTCCGGAGCTTGGGGATATTAAAGCCGTGCTCTTGCACTTTATTGGTGAAATTTATCAGGTTCCTCCAATTTTCAGCGCTATGAAGATAAATGGCAAGCGTGCATATAAATTGGCTCGCGAAGGAAAGGAAGTTGAAATGAAATCAAGAAAAGTGGAAATTAAAGAAATTGAATTATTGGAATACACTTATCCGATTCTTAAGATTAGAGTCGTTACGGGGCCGGGAGTATATATCCGGTCTTTAGCGCGCGATATTGGCCGAGAACTCGGCACTGGGGCTTATATGTCTGGATTGATCCGTACCCGTGTGGGAGAATTCACTATTGATAAAGCTAAGACGATTGAGGAATTTGAAAAAAAATATAGTAATAATGTCATCCCGACCGGAGCTATGTAATCATAGCGAAGTGGAGAGATCTACAAAGGTACGAACTTCACTACTAATATTTAACATACATATAGATTTAGACCTAGTAGTACCTGGCTATATTTGCAGATCTCTCCACTCCGCTTCGCTACGGTCGGGATGACAATGTAATAAAAAACAGCAGACGGGTCAGATCTGCTGATGTTGTACTAATTATTACGATGGGGCTTCCACAGGCTTATTGAAAATTTGACCCGTTTCTTGATTCAAAAATGCACGCTCTTCGCCTCGATTGAAGACGGTTGTGCCGTCAGACCAATGCAATCGTCCGCAATCAGTGCAGGCATAGGCTGTGCCGTATGATGAACAACCGGTTCGGATTGTTACGGGCATATCCCGTTTTATTTCCCCATTGCATTCTGTGCATTTCATGGATTTTCTCCTTTGTTTTTTGCAGCCGTTCCCGTTCGTTAAATGCCTTCAGAGTCGGGATGATGAAAGAATAACAGCATTACCGTGATGAACCCCAAAACTCCTAATTGCATAAACCATGGCAACTCAAAGGCAACAAATAGCTTGTCGCATACAATGCCTAGCGTAACGCCAATTATCATTCTGAGCGCGTTATTAAACCAAGTGGTTTTTGTCTGATTATAGCACTTAATTAGCTCTTCGGTGCTCTTTTGCATATCCTCTCCTTCCTTTTATAGAGTTTTCACTCAGTTTAGGGTTGTTAAAAGTGCGCATTTAATTAGATTAACTTATCATAATCAAATTTATTTGTCAATAGTTCCAATATTCTATATAATTACGCTATATGAAGTCTACAAAAAAACAATTCGATCTAATCTGTGTCGGCGGCTCGACCGTTGATATCTGCTTTTATTCCAAGGAAGGCGAGCTGATACCGGCCGGTGGCAATGTCAAGCAGAAGATGCTGGCATTCGAATACGGCGCCAAGATCGTAGCCGATCGCGTCTATACGACTTGCGGCGGCGGCGCGGCTAATTCCGCGGTGTCGGCGGCTCGTTTGGGATTGAAGTCCGCGATAATTTCCCGCATCGGCGACGATAGCAATGGCCAGATCATTACCAAGAACTTGAAGGATAATAAAGTCTCAACTGAATTGATCAAACTCGACCCTCAAGCGTCATCCGGATTTTCTGTTATATTAACTATTGATAATCCGTCTAAGGAGCATATCGCTTTCATCCATCGCGGAGCCAACAGCAAACTGTCGGCCAAGGATTTTTCCTCGGCAATATCGACCGATTGGTTTTATGCGACATCATTGCCGAGCGAGAGCTGGAAAGAAATAATGTCCAAATTGGTTAAAACCGGAAAAAACATCGTTTGGAATCCGGGCAATGAACAGCTGAAAGACATTCCGGCTCTAAAGAAATTCCTGCCTCGGATAAAATTGCTGATGGTCAATCATCTGGAGGCGATGGAATTCAGGAAATTAAAAGACATCAAGGGCTTGCTTACTCATCTGCACGGCCTCGGCCCCAAGCTGGCGGTGATCACTGACGGCGCGAGCGGCGCCTATGCTTTTGACGGCAAAAAGTATTATTTTATGAAGGCCAAATCAAACAAGACGGTTAATACTTTGGGCGTGGGCGACGCGTTCGGTTCCGCCTTGACTTCCGCGCTAATTTATGATAAAAACATTAAAGAAGCTTTGTCTTGGGGCATAAAGAATTCCGCCTCAGTAGTGGGAGAAATCGGCGCTCAAGCGGGGCTGTTAACCAAGAAGGAGATTGAGAAGTAACGGTCCAAGTATAAGTGGAAGATGGACCATCGTAATGTCCATCTTTTTATTTTTAGCAGTTTATTTGATCTTTTAAATTAATCAACCAACCAGAGGAGGAAATGATATGTTCGAAATGCATTGTCCAGAAAGACGGTTATATATCTGGTCTCCAATTCAATCCGATGATGTATGGCAAAGAATTTTTAATTCTTTAAGATCGAGTGATTGTTCAAACATACTGAGTGTCTGGGTGCCATTTCGTGGAGAATGCGTATTAATCGCGAAAGCGGTTATTGTCGGTTGTACGAGATCAGGAACAGATCCCCTTTATCACATCGGCTTGGAAATTCCAGTTGCCAGTAATCCAGTTGTTTCTGAATATTTGGAAATTAATGAAGATGATACTGACGCTAATGGTTTTGCGCGCTTACTTGGAGTGTTCAGCGAGTTTAATGATAGTTTTGGTTGGCTGGGTCTTGACTCGGACGTCGCCGATGTCAATGAATGCAACCCCGATTACGATTATTAAGAAGTCACATCGGAGGACATTAATTTGTCCTCCGTTTCTAAGCTTTAAAAATTTTTAATATAAATAACTGAAAATAAATTATGTCAGATGCGAAAAAGTACGTGTATTCCTTCGAAGAGGGCAATAAGGACATGAAAGAATTATTGGGCGGCAAGGGCGCCAATTTGGCCGAGATGGCCGGGCTGGGCATCAATGTGCCGTCAGGTTTCACCATCACGACCGAGGTCTGCGACCTGTATTACCAGGCCGGAAAGACCATCACCGCTGAAGTCAAGGCGCAAGTCAATGTCAAACTTGATGAATTGGAGAAAAAGATGAACAAGAAATTGGGCGATGCCAATGATCCGCTTCTTGTTTCCGTGCGTTCCGGCGCCGCGGCCTCGCTTCCCGGCATGATGGACACGATTTTAAACTTAGGCTTGAATGACCAATCCGTCCTGGGCTTGGCTGCCAAAACCGGCAATGCCAGATTCGCTTGGGACTCATATCGCCGTTTGATGCAGATGTTCGGCAGCGTTGTCTTGGAAGTCGAGCACGCTTCGTTCGAGCATATTTTGGAAAATGTAAAGGATACCAGAGGAGCGAAATTCGATACCGATTTGACCGCTGAAGATTTGCAGGAAGTCGTCAGGCGTTACAAGATTAAAATCCGCGAGGAGAAAGGCATTGATTTCCCGCAGGATCCGATCGACCAATTGTACGCCGCTGTCAACGCCGTTTTCAATTCATGGAATAATTATCGCGCCATCCGTTATCGCCAGATCAATGACATCAAGGGTTTGATCGGCACTGCCGTCAATATCCAATCAATGGTGTTCGGCAACTTAGGCGAAGATTCCGGCACTGGCGTCTGCTTTACCCGCAACCCTTCCACCGGCGAAGCGAAATTCTACGGTGAGTATCTGATGAACGCGCAAGGCGAAGACGTTGTTGCCGGCATCCGCACTCCTTTGACTGTCGATACTTTGAATGTCCAGAACCCCGCTATATATAAAGAGCTGGTCGATGTCTGCAATAAAGTGGAAAATCATTACCGCGACATGCAGGACATGGAATTCACGATTCAAGCCGGAAGATTATTTATCTTGCAAGCCAGGAACGGCAAACGCACCGCCGCTGCCGCTGTCCGCATCGCGGTCGAACTCGTCGCTGAAGGCATGATAACCAAAGATGAAGCTTTGATGCGCGTTGAACCGAATCAACTGAATCAATTATTGCATAAGCAGTTGGATCCAATGGCCAAGGCCCAAGGCGAAGTCATCGCTCAAGGCTTGCCGGCATCTCCGGGAGCTGCGGTCGGCGAAGTAGTATTTACCGCCGCTGAAGCTTTTGAGAAAGCCCAATCCGGCTTGGATGTTATTCTGGTCCGCATCGAAACTTCTCCGGAAGACATCGACGGCATGCATTCTTCAAAAGGTATCTTAACGGCTCGCGGCGGCATGACCTCGCACGCCGCAGTAGTCGCTCGCGGCATGGGAACTTGTTGTGTTGCTGGCTGTAATGATATCGTCATCGATGAAAAAGCAAAGACCTTGTCGATAAAAGGTAGCGGCTTGGTTATTAGAGAAGGCGAATTCATAACTTTGGACGGCGCGACCGGCCAAGTATTTAACGGCCGCTTAGCAGTGCAGGATCCGGAGCTCTCCGGAGATTTCGGCACCTTGATGAGCTGGGCTGATGAATCCAGAACAATGGGCGTCAGGACAAATGCCGATACGCCGTTTGATGCGAAGGTAGCCAGGAAATTCGGCGCCGAAGGTATCGGCTTGTGCCGAACCGAACATATGTTCTTCGAAGGTGACAGGATCAAAGCTGTGCGCGAAATAATTCTGGCTTCTGACGTCGAAGGTCGCAAAAAAGCTTTGGCTAAATTATTACCATATCAGAAAGAGGATTTCATCGGCTTGTTCAATGCCATGGAAGGCTACGCCGTTACTATCCGTTTATTGGATCCGCCGCTTCATGAATTTTTGCCGAAAGAAGACAAGGATATTTATGATTTGGCTCGCGAAATGGAAGTCGATGTCGGGACGCTCAAGGCGAAGATTTCCGATCTGCATGAATTTAATCCGATGTTGGGCCATCGCGGCTGCCGCTTAGCCGTAACTTATCCGGAAATTTACGATATGCAGGTTACCGCGATCATCGAAGCCGCCATCGAAGTGGCTCAGAAGTGCAGCTTGTGCGGTCGCTCTTCGGAAGTCAAGCCGGAAATCATGATTCCTCTGGTCGCTACGACAAAGGAATTCACCAGCTTGAGGGAGCGCGCCGTCGAGATTATCGAAACGAAATTGAAGGAAGCCGGATTAAAGATCGCTTACAAGATCGGCACGATGATCGAGGTACCTCGTGCCGCTTTGGTCGCTGACAAGATCGTCAACGGCGGAGCGGAATTCTTCTCCTTCGGCACGAATGATCTGACTCAAATGGGCGCAGGCTTATCCCGCGACGATGCCGGTAATTTCTTGAAGGAATATGTCGATCAGGGCATTTATGAATACGACCCCTTTGAAGTTTTGGATCAGGAAGGCATCGGCGAATTGATTCGTATTGCTATCCAGAAAGGCAGAAGCGCCAAGTCCGATCTTAAGATCGGCATCTGCGGTGAGCATGGCGGAGAACCGAAGACCGTCGAATTCTGCCATCGCGAAGGCTTGAATTACGTTTCCTGCTCGCCGTTCCGCGTACCGATCGCTCGATTGGCCGCGGCTCAGGCAGCGGTCAGAGACAGAATGAAGAAATAATCCAACTTATTAAAACTGCTCATCCGCCAGGGTGGGCAGTTTTTTTGTCTATTGACAATTGGAAAATATTATGCTAGACTTCGCTATTGATAATTGTGTCAATAAGAACATTACAGAAGAAAGGGGAATCGAAATGATCAGTATCGCGCCATATATATCTGTTGATAAGAGGAATGAAGATGTGCGTCAATGGCTTACAGAGTTGCAGTTTGTTTGGCAAGCGTTAAACGCCGCGACTCAGGCAATTCCAGTTGTTGGCGGCGATGGCGCACTGCTTGATGCCATTCATGAAAGATATGCCATACAGCTTCCGTTTTTCGGAATCAATCGCGGCACCTGCGGATTTTTGTTAAACCCGATCGGCACGAAAGAGGAATTAGTCAAAGCTTTGGAAAGCTTCGATGATTGGCGGCTGATCGAACTGCAGATGCTCAGGATAAAACTTAAGTTATTGGACGGTTCCATCAAGGAGATCTTCGCCTTCAACGATTTTTTTGTCAAAGCGCTAAGCGGAGAAATCAGCGGCGTCGTCAGGGGAGAGCATTTTCCGGAGCAAACGTTCCGCGGCGACGGCTTGATCGTGTCGACCCCGCAAGGCTCGACGGCGTATAACAAAAGCGCCGGCGGATCGATTCTGCCTTTGGGCAAGGGCTTGATGGCTGTCACTTCTATTTGCTCGGCAATCGCAGATTTGCGCCTAGTCGTTTCCGGCCAACAGATTGAAATTGATGTCGATGGAGATTTATCGATCTTTTGCGCGGATCGCTTTAAGAGCACCGGTTGTGTTTCTGCCACTATCACGCCGGACGGGCCGAAAGTCGATTTGGCTTTTCTGCTGGATTATGACTTCGAATCTCGCCGCTATCGGCCTAGATTCAAATAAACGAACTTTTGGTAAGCTCAGGGATTAATTCCTGAGCTTTTTTTGTCTAAAATAGGGTAAATTATGTGTTATTTATGTATAAAAGTAGCTAATTTACTGTTTTAAATTTGCTTGACAATCTGGCTGATGCGTGATATGATTAATCTTCGTTAGATAACGCACCTTATTTTTTCAGTGCGCGGATGGCGGAACTGGCAGACGCGACGGACTTAAAATCCGTTGGGCATAGCCCGTGCGGGTTCGATTCCCGCTCCGCGCACCAAGATAATTCCCGATCAAAGATCAGTGGATGATATGTCGCGCGTCAACGGCGGCAATTGATTCATTGTTGATCGGGCGAAGGGAGGAGACGAGGTTTCACTGAGCCGAGCATCTGCAGGCAATCGTTAGCGGCTGTTTCTCGACTGCTTAGCCGCCGCCTTTAATCGCGTTATTTGCGATTTGAGGTAAAGCACGCTCGCTACTCTAGTAGGGACTAACTCTCTTCCCGCACTTTTTTATAACCCGCTAGGCATGCGCTATGGCGGGTTTTATAATTCAAAAAAATATGTTAATATATACCCATCACTAGTGTCCGGTTAAATTTCCAATAAACACGGTTGTTTCAGAGTAGTCTCCTCAAATGTTTGTGGAACGTATTCTGAAATCAGCGTATTTATCGGGGTTTTAACA
>Ga0172379_10001193_pt1 | contig 54477 bp, 48 predicted proteins | sample GrowelOW334metaG_FD_119756 | JGI IMG/M metagenome (GOLD analysis project Ga0172379, IMG submission 119756) | Groundwater microbial communities from an aquifer near a municipal landfill in Southern Ontario, Canada - Groundwater well OW334 metaG | ecosystem: Environmental > Aquatic > Deep... | reverse complement strand
GAACCAATTCTGCTTGTTTGATACAATCTTTGCCATAGGTCATTCCTTTCAATTAGGTTATAGTTTTGTACTGGATTCGTATTATAACCGTTGAATGAATGACCTACATATTATCTAACTACTTTTACTATTACAAAAAAACAGTCCCGACTATTCATCGGGACTGTATATAGAATCCGTCCAACAAGTCCGTTCGTTAAACGGCGTTTAGTAACTATTTCATATGGACAACAAGCTCGACTCTTCTGTTCTTTGCCTTACCGCTTGCGCTGCTGTTATCAGCAACCGGCAAACTTGAGCCGCAACCTACAGCTCTGATTTGATTTTCCGGTATGCCGTTGCTGACAAGCTGCCTGAGCACAGTCAATGCTCTCTCTGTTGAAAGCTGCCAGTTGTCTTTCCAGTTAGACTTCTTAATAGGGTCTGTGTCCGTATGGCCTACTATATCAAGCAACCTGCCGCTGTACTTTTCATTGAGAACCGAAACGATTTCACTGAGATTTTTCTTTGCGCTTGACTTGAGAGAGTCTTTGCCTGAATCAAACAAAATCGCATTGGGCAGCGTAACGGTAATCGTTCCTGCCGCCGCGTTCACCTCGACCTGATTGTCGCCAAAGCCTGTGGCCTGGCCGGCAGTCTGACCTTTTGTTTCCATCTGCTTTCTCAATTCTTCGATAGTCTGCTCGCCCTCTGCAAGTTTTGCTGCGAGATTTTCTTTTTCGGAAGCACTGCTGTCCAGCGTACTCTTGCAGTTGTCATAAAGTCCTTTGAGGTTCTGATGTTCCACATTCAGGGCAGCGTACTTTTTCTTTAAGCTCGTACATCCGCTTAAAAGCCCGCAGGAGACCATAAAAAATGTCAAAAGCATAATTTTTCTACCTAAAGCGCTCATAGCACAACTCCTTTATAAAAAACTTATTCCATTTTTATTTTAACGGTGCAGAACAACCTGCAGCCAGTTTATCACGACATCGTGTATAATCATAACTAAAAATAGTCCCATTGACAAGAAGGGACCATAAGGAATTTGTCTTGTTTTCTTAAAAAACATAGAAAAAGCCGCCCAAAGCAGTCCGAAAAACGGTGCAACGAAAAACGCCACCACCACAGGCCAGGCACCAAGTACCGCCCCTGCCGCTCCCATCAGGTGCACATCGCCAAGTCCCATCGCCTCTCTGCCAAAGGCCAAAGTTCCCAAAATTCGAGTCGTCCAGACCACTCCGCAGCCGATAAAATACCCCCAAAGGCTGCCTGCAAGTCCAGAAACAACAGGCTGTTGCGAAAAATCAATCCACCAGTCGGCAAATCTCGGAAACCTGCCATAAAGTTTAAATGCCGCATAAGAACAAATAATTATCGGCAACAGGTAAATTACCTCTTTTAACATTTCAAGACGGTGTTTATAGTTTTCTGTACTCGGCTGATTGATGCCTTCGGAATTTTGGCCGCCATAGCTCTCCTTTATCACACCAGTAAAAAGAAGCAGCAAAGAAATTAAAAATCCTGCCAATGCCCCTGCCGCAAGTATCGCGATATTTGCCGAGGCGGTCGGAAACAGGTCATAACCTTTTATTATCGTCGGGTCATACACAAACCCCGCCGCTGCTGAGCCGACCAGGCCAAGAGCCGTAACAAACCAGCAGATTGAAAGCGGGATAACCCATAATTCCAAATCAATAGCCGATGCCGCCAGCAGAGCGGAGAGCATTATAATATGAATCGCATACAGCAAATATCCGCTGTCGAGGAATCCGCCGGCGCCTTTTCGCAGCGATGTTTGAAAATAGATTATATAGACCGCGACAAAGAGTGCAGCAGTCAAAAATTCTATTATGATATATCGCGGTGAAATTTTCGCTTTGCATTTACGACATTTGCCCAGCAATATCAGCCACGACAGAATCGGAATGTTGTCATAGAATGAAATCATCGTCTTGCACGATGGACACATTGAGCGAGGTCTGACAAGCGATAAATCTCTCGGCAGGCGATAAACCACAACGTTTAGAAAACTTCCGACAGATGCGCCAAAGGCGGCAAGAAAAGCAATCAACAGCCAATCGGGAATTATAAGCATTTTTTATGCCTTAAATAAAATTGAAGATTGAACATTGAAGATTTGCGGACTCGCCTGCGGCGAAGCTATCTTAAATGGTTTTAAATCTTCATTCTTCATTCTTCATTTTTCATTTTTTATTTACCAATCCCGCGACTTTCATTTGCAGGCCAAACAGACGAATGAATCCTGTCGCGTCGGTTGGGTTGTATTCAGCGCCCATAGTAAAACTTGCAAGAGCGTTGCTGTACAAACTCTTCGGGCTTGTCATACCGGCAATTGTCGCTCGGCCTTTGAATAGTTTCATCCGCACATTGCCGGTAACATTCTGCTGAGTAACATTCACAAATGCATCCAGAGCATTACGAAGCTGACAAAACCATTGGCCATTATAAACCATTTCAGCATATTTCAGGGCAATCTGCTGTTTGTAATGCAGGGTATCCTTGTCAAGCGTAAGGCATTCCAGAGCCTTGTGGGCTTCCATCAAAATCGTTCCGCCCGGCGTTTCATAAACGCCTCGTGACTTAATGCCTACCAGACGATTTTCAACAACATCAACCTGACCGACAGCGTGTTTGCCGCCGATTTTATTGAGCTGCTCAATAATGCTTACAGCTCCGATTTTTTTGCCGTTGAGTTTTACAGGAATTCCCTTTTCAAAACCGATTTCGACATACTCCGGTTTGTTCGGAGCTTTTGAAACCGGATTTGACAAAACAAACATCCGCTCCATTGGCTCATTGGCAGGGTCTTCAAGTTCTGCGCCTTCGTGGCTGATGTGCCAGAGGTTGCGGTCGCGTGAATAAATTTTCTTTATGCTCTGCTCAATGGGAATTTTATGTTTTTTCGCGTATTCGATTGCCGCTTCCCTGCTGGTAAGTTCAAACTTCGGGTCTTTCCACGGAGCGATGATTTTCAAATTCGGGTCCAGAGCCATATATGTAAGTTCGAATCGCACCTGGTCATTGCCTTTTCCTGTCGCGCCATGAGCAACGCCAATTGCACCTTCCTGCTGGGCAACCATAACCTGATATTTGGCGATTAATGGCCGGGCAATGCTTGTGCCGAGGAGGTAGCCGTTTTCATAGACCGCCCCGCTCTTGAGCATAGGCCAGAGATAATCGGTTGCGAATTCCTCGCGCAGGTCTTTGACGATGCACTTTACAGCGCCGGAGGCGAGGGCTTTTCGCTTAATACCCTCAAGTTCATCACCCTGTCCAAGTTCCGCGGCAAAGGCGATTACATCATATCCATAATTTTCTTTCAGCCAGGGCAGGATTACGCTGGTGTCCAGCCCGCCGCTGTAAGCAAGCACTACTGTCTTATTTTTCGACTTAGCCATATAAATCCTTTAAAATCAGAACACAGAATATAGAACTCAGTAGACAGAATAATGGAAGCCGACTTTGTCGGCAACTATTTTTTTTACTGTCACTCCCGCGCAGGCGGGAGTCCAGAAAACTTCCTGAATAAACTGGATTCCCGTTTTCACGGGAATGACACACAGAGCAAAAATTCACAATGTGATGATTATACAAACCTGATGTGATTTAGCAAGAAGTGAAAATCTAACCTTGTTCCAAAGCTTTTGGCTGGGTAAAAACAAAAAAGGCCGAGCTAAAATCGCTCGGCCTGACAAATATTATGTTTTGCAAATTACTGCGGCATATCGTTCGTGTCATAAATGCTTAAATCGCCATATAACACTCTATAACTATTGCTATTTTCCAGTTTCCATTTGCATATAATCATATTCGCATCACCGAATTTGGCACCCCCACCCGTATATTCCCAGTTGCCATCAGCCTTTTTCTCCTGGGCAAAATACACCCCTTTTAGAATTATATGCATCATATCATAGGCCTGTTCAAATTCCTGTTTGTGGTCTCCGCCTTTTTTGTATTTCATTATAAGCATCGGTTTTACTTTGTTGGGGTCGCCTAAATCATTGATATTATCCGGGAAAAATCCATCAGACATTTCCGTCCAGAATTTTAATGCCGCTATTAAATCTTTTTCGCTTACTTCGGAGTCATTAATGCTCTTTTCTTCTACGATATAATCGGCAGGCGGCACTGTATTAAACAGAGAGTTGTCGATTTCCATATTCCAGTTGAAATTCGTCATAATTTTCTTTGTTTCATCATTTATTCCCTTGCCGCTTCCTCTGCCGCTGCAGATAGACCCGCCCCTTGAGTAATTTCCATTGGGATCGCCAAAGTCGCTTGAACTTAGAAACATAGTCGGCATAATTATGTTCGCATCAGTGTTTGGCAGATTCAACTGCTCCACCCGAACCGGTAATAATGTCTTTGTATTTACCCAGACAGTTGTTTTTTCATAAGGTATTTCGTGAACAAATACGGATACTTCTTTTCCGTCTATGATTTCATTGCCAATGTATTTACCCCCTTCTTCAGACAGGTTCTTTAGCCAATTGATATATTTATGCAATCCCCTTCCTTTTTTACCGCCTATCAGATGGTTTATAAAAGCTTTTTTATCTTTATAAGAATCAAGAGTAAGCGTTATACCCTCATTGAAATCGAATATCATAATGAAATCCGTGCCTATTTCAGTTCGCATCACACCATCTTCGGTAACAAAACATTTGGAATTAGATTTGCCTTGCCTCGTCTCTATTGTTTGCTCATACGCTACGGCTTTAACTTTGTCGATACTTGCAATCACATCAGCCCAAGCTACATTGGCCATATCAGGAGTACCTGTAAATTTTATTCCTAATAACACCGTAATTAATATCACCGCTGCAACTGCGAATTTTGTAATTTTACTTTTCATAATTATTCTCCACACATTCGGCTTCTTTTCAGCTGAATGTTTGTTTTTAGACTTATCCAGTTTGTCAAGAAGGTCGTTTAGCACTGCCTCATTAACAGCCGGATTGGTTTTGATTTTTGTGTTTTTAATTAACCGTTTTATGTTTTCTGTCGGTTTCATTTTGGCGCCTCACTATTTTTCGCCACAAAGACTATATTTTGTTTTTTCTCTGTGACCTCTGTGCTCTCTGTGGCTAATATCGACCGCAGTTTGATTATTCCATAACGGTATCTGCTCTGTGCTGTTTTTGTCGAAGCTTCCTGCAGTTTGGCAATATCCCTGAATTTCATATTTCCCTGAATATGCAGAATCACGACTTCTTTCTGCTCATACGGAAGCTGAGCCAGTGCCTTGTTCAATCGGCCAAACTCTTCATCGCAGATAATCCAGTGGTCGGGCCTGTGAAAATCAGGAATTTCAATTTCGCCATCATCCAGACTTATGGTTCTCTGCCGGCTTTGAGAGCGAATCGCATTGCGGGCTTTGTTGGCAACGCAGACAGCCAAATATCCTTTGAGACTGCCGGTAAGTTTAAATTTGTCCGCTGAATGGATGAAGTCGGCAAAAACGTCCTGCACCACATCTTCAGCGATAGTCATTTGATTCAAAAGTCCGGCAGCTATCCGCAGCAGGTCGTCTCTGTACTTTTCATAAATTCTGCACAGAGCTTCTCTGCTGCCGCGTTTCAATTTCCAAACAAGTAGCCTGTCTTCCAGCAATCAGATACCTTTTTATACCAATTGGTATTATTACTTACGCGTTGAACGATTTGTGAACATTTATACCAGCTTCGCTTACCCGCGGAGAATGGCACGAATTATTTTTAGAATCCATATCAAACGCATTAACAATCGACTGTCTAACTATATAACACCAGAGATAGGGATTTTGCTTTAAGAAAAATTGATTTTTGTGATTTTTATACCAAAAAGTATAATACTCCCCGGAATTAAGACCGGCATATAGGGTATAATTTGTGTTATAATTTTATATATTACTATATAGGCGTGTTTTGCCGCATATTAATAGATATATGGTATCTCTGAAAATTGCGACAACTGTCATTGCGAAGAGTTCTGATGAAATCAGAACGACGAAGCAATCTCAATTACAGCGTGGGCTAAGAGCCCACCCTACAAAACGAGATTGCCTTAAGTTTTATTCTTTTAAATTTCATTTTACTGGTTTGTTTTTACGCTCAGCGCAAAGGCTTTTGTGCGTGGTAGGAGAAATATTTTCAGGATGCCAAATTTGCGGTTGTGGGAATAAAAGGTAACAAAGAGGCGCCTAATTGGGGCAGGCAAATGGCGTGGTTCTGGGTCAATCAGAAAAAGAAAGACAGAAGCGAAGCCGAAATAAATGTTCACGAATCGCTCAACGCGAGAGTTTATACCAACTGGTATCATTGCCCTTTTCGGCTAATTATAACCGGTATAGTCATTATCAGTATATAAAGATTCAGCAGAAAAGAACGTCTTTGAATGTAAAGATAATCGTATTTTTCCTTGTGCCTGGGATGCAGGTCATAGAGTTGTCTGATTTGAGCAAAGCCGGTAAGCCCAGGCCTAACAGCAAGCCTTATCTGCCTCAGAGACTTATGCATTTTCGCAAAATGCGGCCTTTCCGGCCTTGGCCCGACAAGGCTCATATCGCCCTTGATAACATTGATAAGTTGCGGCAACTCATCAAGCCTGGTATTACGCAAAAGACGCCCCACTTTTGTAACTCGCGGGTCGTTTTTGCCCGCCCAAACCGGGCCGGTATGCTTTTCAGCATCATTAATCATTGTCTTAAACTTATACAGTTCAAATGTTCCGCCATTTTGAGCAACACGAGCCTGTTTATAAAATACCGAACCGCTCGAAGTTAGCTTTATAATCGCTGCCACAACAGCCATTATTGGGGCAAAAATAATCAGAAGTACAAGACTTCCGACCACATCGAGATTTCTTATCAAAAACTCTTCATGGTCGGATTTTCTTCCTATAAATGTAGCAAGGAACTGGAGAGAATTTTCTTCCATAACGTTTTCGCTGAGCAGTTCAGCGTAAATTGCCGGCCCAAATACAACATTAACCTTAAGCTTCAAAAGCAAATATATCAGCAGGTTAAGCTGCTTGTCTTCATGTATTCTTTCGAGAATAACAACTTCGTCAACATCCTCATAATGCATCAGGTCTTCTATGTTATCTATATATGTGTAGTGAAGCAGTCCGCTCTCACCAAAAATCTCCAGCGGCTCACCCTTGCCTATAACTATCACTTCTTTTTTAAATCTTCCGCTTTTTCTAAAAAGAAAAAGATTAGCCATGAATATCAGGCAAATCATCACCGGCAGACATATCGCAAAGACACTCGATGGAAACGCCTGCCATTTATGCCGAAAAACATACATCAGGCCGACATTAAACAGTGTCCCGAATAAACACCCATTAAAAACACTTTTGAACAGTTCCCAGTATGAACGGAATTTTCTACCCACACCCTTCATCATAAGAAACGATACCGCGTACAGGCTTGTTAAATAAATAAAGTTCTCTCTATATGGCGTAAAATTATAATCCGGAATTTTAACACCATAACGGAACAGAAACGACAGCAGAAACGCTGCGTTCACAAGAACCATATCAACAACAAAAATAAAAATTCTTATCGGCATAAAATCCGCCCTGTTATGATTTTTTTTTCAATCCAATACTATAATAATAATCCATCAGGAGTTTTGTGCAAATCTTTCTATCAAATAAATTCTCAACATCTTTTCTTGCATTGGCGGCAAGTTTATTCCGGAATACCGGGTCAGCACAAAGCTGCTCAAATGCCTGCGCAAGCTTATCCGCCCTTTGAACCTCAACCAAGAGTCCATTCTCATTATGCCTTACCAACGAGTCGATTCCGGGTATATCAGATGCAATCAGCGACCGCCCTGCCGCAGCGCCTTCAAGAAGACTATACGGCATACCCTCATGGAAACTCGGCAGCGTAACAACATCACACGCCACATAATACTGCTCCATCTCCTCCACATATCCAAGCGGTATAACTCCCGGAGGGCAGAACCCAACCGCGGATATAACATCCTCTAAATCGCACCCGGCCAAAAGCAAAACCTTTTCCACTCCAGTCTGGGAATTACAGAAAATCTGCCACGCCTCAAGCAGCGTCTGAAATCCTTTTCGCACAAAAGGCCTACCTACATAAAATGCAACAAAGGCATCCTTTCCTATACTAAGTTTTTGACGTTGACAAATCTGATACCCTCTGCCTAATTTTTCAATTTTAAATTCCTCAAGGTCAATCCCGCAAACTGAACCGGCTCCGATGCATTTGGATTTTCCCGCTGAAACAATTTTATTCTCTATCATTTTTTCTCTAATTGTCGGAGCAACCACCAGAACATTTGTTGCCAGAGAACAGTTTAAATACTCCATCAGCCAAAATGCCCACCTTTTAATGCCGGTATAGCCCAGATATGGCGCTCCGTGATTGTGAAAAATTCGCACCGGAACTCTCGCTATCCACGCCGCCAAAAGCGGAATAAATGCCGCCCTGCTCTGATGGCAGTGAACCGCCGCAGGCGAAGTTGCTCTGAGATTTCTCCTCAAAGTAAAAACATCTCTTATCATTGCAAAAAAATTAGGACTCAAATCAAACCGTACAAATCGCTTCGGACAGGATATTGATGAAATAAATTTCTCCAGATGCTGACGGTTTTCGAGCCATAGCTCTGCCTCAAACCCCTCGCTTATCGTTGCAGCAACAAGTGGTTCAACAAATCTTTTAGCGCTCACAGGATAATGTATAAAATGAATTATCATTTCTCGGCTTTAAGCAAAATTTTGAACAGCGACAAAATAAATCCAGCAAAGAATCGAAACGACTTTTGAATCATCGCCTCTCTCAAAAGCTGTATTGAATTCATTACAAACGATTCCCTGCTGCCTTTGGCCTGGGCAATATGTATCCTGTAATCAAGCAGAACATCCGACAGATTCGCAAATTTAATCTCCCTGTCTCTGCTCAATCGCAGCCACAAATCAACATCTTGACAATATCTTCCTCCCTGATAACCGCCGGCATCAACAATCGTCTGCCTTCTGAACATCACTGTCGGATGACATAAGCAAAATCTAAATGCGATTTTCTTTCTGATTTTTTCGTTGGTTTGCGGCATTAAAACAATCTTATGCTGTCCCAGACTGTCTCCAAACTTTTCAAATGCCGAACCAAGAACACAAACATCTGGATTGGCAGATAGAAATTCAACCTGCTTTTGCAATCTGCTCGGCCTTGCAATATCGTCAGAGTCCATTCGTGCTATATATTCCGCGTCAGTTTGTATCATCCCAAAATTCAGATTAAAAGATAATTGTTTTATGGGTGTTTGAAATGATTTTATCCTGCCATCCTTATAAGACTGGATTATTTCCCAGGTTTTGTCCGTGGAACCGTTTTCCACAATTATAAACTCAAAATCTTTAAAACTTTGCGCAAGTATGCTCTCAATGGCCTCGGCCAGATATTTTTCAGCATTATAAGCACATAAAAGTACTGCTACTTTATGAGACATTTTTTATACTCCTCAGCAAATCAGCGTATTTTTTTACAACGTTCTCAAGAGAATAACCGGTTCTTATCGTTTCAACCGCCGAATTAGTTATAGAATTTTCTGAAGTTTTTTTTGCCCTTTGAATAGCATAGAAAATACTGTTGGAATCTATGTCTCCGGCCAGACATCCGTTGACTCCATCGATGACTACTTCATTTATTCCTGCTGCATTGGTACCAATACATACAAGCCCGCAAGCCATCGCTTCCAATAATGTTTTGGGCGTACCCTCATATAACGAAGGAAGAATATAATATCGATAATGATTAAGTATCATGGGCAGTTCTTTATTCGGCACAACACCCATAAAATTAACCTGCATATTTAATTCTTTAGCTTTTTGCTCAAGCTCGTTATGCAACTCCCCCTGACCATAAATATCAAGAATAAAAGAGGTCTTTGAAATAGCATCAAAAAGATTGAAAAGATTTTTCTGACTTGTAAGCCGTCCCACAAATACAATCCTGTCGCTGTATTTTTCACAATCTATGGGTTTAAAAGTGTCCGTATCAATATAATTGCCAAAAACGTTAATTTTTTGCTGCCAAATTTTGTGAGTCGAACAAATATAGTCCTTGTCGTCTCTACTGGCCACAACTGCAACATCCGCATTTTTATAAGCGATTTTCTCTGTAAAACCCGCAACCGCTGCTCTTAATTTCGCTCCAGGCCTTTTCTTAAGAAAAGAGCTTAAAGTATAACCCGTTCTTATAATAAGTGTCTTTTTATAAAGTTTTTTTGCAATCACAGCCGCCCAGCTGCCACTCATCTGATTGGTCATTAAGACATCTGTCTGCCTCAAAACTTTTTTATATACTATCGGCAGCAGCAAACTATAAATAAATTTACCAAATGGAAAATTAAAAAACGCAGGCATCGACAAAACTTGAATACCAGCACTCAGTTTGCCAGATTTTTTCAACTCTTCTGCGACACTCTTATCACTGGAGCCATATGTAAGCCAAAAAACATCTGAAAGACTTCGTCTTTTCAGCAGTTCCTCATATAACAGCTTCTCCCTGTCGAACAACCCCTGCTGCACCCACCGTTCAAGCGACACACCAAATGTAAAAAACAAAGCCAGTTTCATAATACCGAACACACCGCGTAAATTTCTCCAAATCTGATTTCCATCTTCTCAACTTTAATTCCTGCCAGCTCGAGCTCGCCGACAAACTCATCAGATGCGTACTCAATATAATGAGTTTTATCCAGCATATAAGACAATCCAAGATTCTTCTTATAAACAGCAATCCAGTCCCGCTGGATGGTTGGAACTCTGATTAAAAACTTTTTATTTGCGCCCCAATTAACTTGAGTAATTAATTTCTTCAACAAGCCTGTCCTGTCAGCAATATGCTCAAGCACATTGGACAATATAACACAATCGATAGGTCTGTCGCTTTTCCAATTGAAACTATTGGCATCCGCACAAATATATTTAATGTTATCAGAAGAGTTTTGCTGCTGCGCCTCATCAATCAAATCTTGTTTTATATCAATCCCATAGACAAATCCGGCACACTGCGATATGCGTTTGGCAAGCAGGCCTATATTACAGCCAATATCCAGAACACACCATCCCGTTTTAATGTTATCACAAAACCACTTCTCATAATCAATGATGGAGTGCTTGGGATGAATCCCGCCGTTAACAACTATCGCAAATCTGCTTATCCACGTATAACACGCTGAATGAAGCATTAGTAAAGGACGCAAAAACATCCTTGCGGTTATTTTATTTACTATTATCTTTTTCAACAACACTGCCAATCCTGCCCACAACCTTCCAAAATGCCATTTCAGCCATTGTCTTCAAATAATCAATTTTTGTAAATTTTTTATAAGTTCGTTCTTCATATACCTTCTGCATAAAAGCAAAATACGTCTGACCAGCCTGTTCTATAGATGGAGGTTTTATCAGGGATGTATAATTAGAATAATTTCCAGCAATATTCGCAAGCAATGCCGGTATCTGTGCCGGGCTATCAAATAATTCACCGCCATCTGCGACTATCTCTGGATTGCTGCTCGAATTACTCGCCACCACCGGCAATCCGCAGCTTATGGCTTCTGTCAGCAGATTTGAACATGATTCTATCTGTGAGGCAAAAATAAAAATATCACTTTGTTTAAATTTTTCAGCAAGCAGGCTGCTATTCACAGGAGGAATATGCTCGATATTCCTGAATTTAACAGGGCTGCTGCCGATAAAAACCATTTGATATTTTGAAAAATCCAGATTTTCATCGAGCCATTTATAAGTTTCAAAACCTTTGTTCCAATTCGCCGACCAGCTTGCCGCAATTAATTTGATTTTTCGGGATATTGAAAATGGCAATCTGCCATTCCTGTTGAAAATTTTTCCATCTGTCGCATTGTGTATAACAGTTTCAAAAGATTTTTCAGGCAGTTCTAATTCATGATTTTTTTGCTGCGACCAGGAAGACTGAAATACAGTTGCATCGGCAAGCAATTTATTGGCAGAAAATACCATATTATCACGTTTGTCCGAAGAATTATTGTAAATCTTCATCGGTCCGTCTATGCGATGAATAAACACCTTGCCCGGAAAGTTGCGTTTGAGTTTTGCCGCTTCTGCAATATGATGATGGCTGTTGAAAAGGACAACGTCCGCCAAACAAGCATTTTCTTCGTAAGCACCGATGGACTGAAGATAATTTTTCAGGGATTTTAGGAATTGATTTCCTCCGCCGGCAGGAGAGGAAACAGATTTGAATAAAATATAAATCTTCATTGTGATTACTTTTTTTGCATTATAGCCAAATGCATATCACTGTCTTTATAAAGCTTCTGCACATCTATCGCCATATTGTCAAAGAAATTCGGTTGCTGATTTGGTGAAAACATATCTATTGTTTTTCAGTCCCCTTTGAAATCAACAAACCCTTTGAAAAAATCCCGCCACAACGGAATATGCGCGTTATATGTATTCGCTTTTGCTGTTTGTACCGCATTTTGAATTATCTTTGCGCGAAGCCGGCTGTCATCCAAAATTATTTTACACGCATAGACGAGAGCTTCTGTGTCCTCAACATCAGTCATCATTCCATTCTGCTCGTGCCGGACCAAATCCATAGCCTGACCTACACGAGTTGTAACCAGAGGCACACCAGACGCCATTGATTCAAGTACCGCTTTTGGCCCGCCCTCCTGTCTTGATGTAACCATATAAATATCAAGACAATGGTATAAGCTGCCTATTTTAGAGTAATCCTCAAGAAATATATGTTTATATGGAATAGACAACTGTTCCAGGCCTTTTTTGACATATCCTCTGGCAGGGCCTGAAAGCAAAACGAACAATTCTGGTATCGAGTTTTTCAGTATCGATATAGTTTTCAAAAATACATCCGGCCCTTTTACCATCTTGGGATTGAGCCCCTCTCCCCAGCCATCGCCGTCTTTTTGGAACGAACCCACCACAATTGCATTCTGCGGAATACCATAAGAATCCCGAGCCTGCTTTTTCAATTCCGCAGTCCCAACAGAAAAATACTCGCCTTTAATCGCTATCGGAATAAGAAATACCTTGGCAGGATCAATTCCCGTTTCCAGAATCAAATCCCTCATATAAGAATGAGAAACCTGAATCCTTGTAATTTTGTGATGATATTTTTTTACATTATTATAACACTTGACCATTAGCGGGTCAGGCGTATCAGGATATCCGTGATAATAAGGAAAAGCAATTCGGCATTTCGGCAGAAGGTATCTATGCGGAGACATAAGAAAATAAACAGTCGGGTAAAATATTGCTTGTCTTGGAAAACCGATTAGTCGCGGTCCTGATATGCGCCAGCTTATACCAAGCCGCCGCAGCACATCCTCTGTCAGGCACTTTATTTCTCCGCTTGTTACCCATTCTATGCCTTCCGACATAAACAAAACATCCTTATAAGGATTTAAAGCAAATGATGCGGCTATATTTTGAATGGAAGTAAGCATAACTGACGATATTTATAAACTCATTTTTCCTGAAGTTTGGATAATTTTTCTCGGAATTTCTGGCCAGAATGTGGATTGTCCCGTAAAACCTCTATGCCTTGGGTTTCTTTATATGAGTAATTTTTTCTGAACTGATGGGAAAATCCCTCGATGGCGTTATTACATATCCGGCCGTAAATATCCTGGTCAACGTTCCGCAAAACTTCATTATCACCTCTTAAATACCGCTGCATTATCTTTCCCGGCGGCCAATTCAGCTCGATTCCCATAATTTCATATTCCGGGCAATCAACAAAGAATGCAAGGCTCACAAGTCCGAAAGGTATAACAACCTGTTCGTAGAAAAAGGAAGTCGAACTGACGCTTAATAGCAGGATTTTGAACTTTTTATTTTGCTGTGGCATCGGGCTGATAATCCATTCTATAAAAGTATCTTCTTTTTGGATATATATTCAATGTCATGGTCCACCATTTCCGTAACCAGTTTATCGAAAGAAATTTCCGGCTGCCATTCGAGAATTTCTTTTGCTTTGGAATAATCGCCCTGCAGTACATCAACTTCCGCCGGCCTGAAAAATTTCGCGTCGCTGACAACAAATTTTTCATAATCCAGCCCGACATGAGAAAACGCCTTTTCGCAAAACTGCCTGACCGAATGAGTGCTGCCTGTGCATATTACATAATTATCAGGTTTGTGATACTGAAGCATCATCCACATCGCCCTTACATAATCCTTTGCGTGTCCCCAGTCGCGTTTCGCATCCAGATTCCCCAAAGCAAGTTCCTTTTTAAATCCCATTTTAATCATCGCAACGTGCGATGTTATTTTCCGCGTAACAAATTCAAAACCTCGCCTGGGTGATTCATGATTGTATAAAATACCATTACAGGCAAAAAGATTATATGCTTCGCGATAATTTCTGGTCAAATCAAAACCTGCGCTCTTGGATATTCCATAAACGCTTCGAGGATGAAAAGGTGTTTGTTCGTTCTGCGGAACTTCACGAACCTTCCCAAACATCTCGCTTGACGCAGCAAAATAAAATCTCGCGTTCGGTACAACATCATGAACTGCCGAGAGAATATAATGGCTGCCGCTTATGTTCGACTGAAGCGTTGAAAACTCATCTTCAAAACTGTATGAGACAAAGCTTTGTGCCGCAAGGTGATATACCTCATCCGGCTTTACCTGAGCGATCGCTTTATATACCGATGGATAACTTTCCAGCGAACCGGAAATAAGTTCTATATCGCCAAGAAGGTGCAGGAGTCTGCTCATCCTGTGCTCTGCGTCTTCAAGGGCCACGCGTCTTACAAGACCATAAACCTTATATCCTTTTTCAAGCAGCAATTCTGCAAGATAGGAGCCGTCCTGACCGGTGATTCCTGTAATAAAAGCTTTTTTCATAATTCTTACCTCATGCAAATCATTAAGTCGTTATCTGTACGCCATTTTATGCTTTTTTTAAAATTATCCCAATTTCATTCGAGAACAACTTACAAGAACGCGGCAGCCATTTGAATCTCTTTATTTTTTCAGGAAGCTTATAGAATGTTTTTTCTATTTTCAAGTCTTCAATTTGCCTTATTATCCGCTTATATTCACCAAATGAGCACATATGATGAGTACCGATATTCTTAGTATAAAATTCTCTTTTCAAGTAACCGTCGAAAAGACATTTTTTAATCAGGCCAAGGATACGCGGCAGATAATGTGAAGGGTCGAAACAAAAGATTACTCCTGAATCCGCTAACATATCGACAAGTTTTTTAAAAAGCTCCGTTCGGTTCGGTATATGATGTACCGTCGAAAGCAGGACTATAAGGTCAAATTTCTCTGCGAGATTTATTTCTGTAATTTCACCTGATATCAAATTATATTTAAAATCTTTTCGTTCCTTTGTCTTTTCAAGCCTGGGCGAAAGATAATCCAAAAAAGCCCGACCTATATCTACAGCGGTATATTCTCTGACCGAACTATGCTCACAAATAAGCCTGGTGTAAAACCCCGCTCCGGGCCCCACTTCAAACACTTTGGCCGGTTTTTTTTCGTTTAGTAAATTTAATAATGCCTGCCCGCGAATATCGGTTTCTTTCAGCTCAAATGTATCCCAGTTTTCTCCTCCTGTATGACGATTCGCTCCATACAGTTGGGGATTAGAATAATCCTGTCGGTGAATATTGTCATTCTTATTGGCTTTAATAACCAGTTGCTTTTCATTATCGGGCAATACCTTCCAGCCGATATCATTTCTCAACAACAAATAAGCCAGGTAGCCCAAACGATTGCTTAACACTTTAATTCCTTCAGAAACTTATGTCCTTGGATTATTTTAAGGTTTTCTTAAAATCAAAAAATAACCTGTATTTATATAATTTGTCAAATTAGACATTTTGCTGTCAAGCCACAAGCTTAATGGCTTGGATGGCTTAAGAAGCTGCCTGACTAATTTTGCCGCCAGAGCATTCGGTCTGGTTCTTGCATAGCTGAAACTAACATGCAGAAAATCATAAATTACAGAAAATAATGCTCCCATAGGTTTTACTGAAACCGCTTCAAAGCCGGCATTTTTGCACAGTTCCTGCAGCTTTAGTTTTGTAAACCTCTGTCTGTCCGCAAAATCATCTCCATGTACAGCGTTAAGAAACGGTACAGATGCTATCAACATCCCTTCCTTTTTAAGCAGCCTGAAAGCTTCATTTAAAACCATTAAAGGCTCTTGAACATATTCAAGCAGTTCAGTCATTATAATCGTATCAAAACTCACATCGCCGACAGGAATACTCGCCGCGTCACAGCAAAAATCCGGCACAGTCAGGGGATTTGAATTAACATACTGCCACGATACAACTTTATCCAGCGGAGGATTGAAATTCCCCCGTTTATTATTTTTTGTGCCGCCTATGTCAAGCACTTTACCTTTCATCAGCGATACATTGGCAGCCAATGCCTTGTCAAGAAGCGTTCTTCTGCACGTTAAGCTCATAATTCACTCACAAAGCAATATTCAACGCCGCTTTTTTTCTGGAGTCGCTTTTCCAGCCATTCTGTTCCGCCAAACATTATGTCTCTGTCGTGAAACGCAAAGACATTTTCATTTCCAAGGATTCTTATCGAATTGATTGTTTTAGATTTCGTATTGCAGTTAATAAGCTTTATTCCGAATTGAGCTGCCGCTTTTATAGTCGCCTCTGAAAAAACATTTCCCGGCGGAACCAGGGTCGTAACGACAATCTCAAAATACTCCTGCAAAATTTGCTGGGACTTTTTTATATGTTCATAATGAATATTTTCATCCAGCCATGGCCAGAATTCCCTGTGAAATTTCCTGTTTGATGTAAACAATCTTGGCAGATGCTTTCCAATAACGCAATGGCTCAGACCGTGATTTGCTATTTCAATCAAACCTTCATCAAGAGCTTTTTTCAGCGCCGCCGCCTGCTGGGGAAATTTTTGTGGAAAAGGAATTAGCCTCCCATCCCTTTCTACCCATGCCGCTGTTATTGCTATTGTAAGTTTGACACCTGTTTTTTTTAAAATATCAAAAATTTCCTGCCACTGCAGGGTAGATAATTCTTCATAAGGGCCCCACGCTCTAAAAGAACGCAGATATTTTAAAAACAACAGATTACCAACTGGCTGTTTTGAATAAAGTTCAAATTTTTTTGAACTTGCCCCGATATCATCGATTCTAAGAGCGAGTTTCATTGCTTTGTTTTTTTAACATAAAATATATATTTCTAATGCCCATAATCTGAAAAAAGTTCCTGACTGTTACGCTGCCGCGGCCCATTAATTTACCCATTAGGGCATTATATGACCTTATAGGAGCTTTTACCGTTTCTTTTCCACAATCTGCCCCTTCCAAACTATAGTCACTGGAAAGAGTTTTGAACTCGTTTAAAATATCTGAAACAACCGCTCCGCTGGACTCAAATAAACTCTTAATCCCGCGGTAATCTATATAGTTAATCGTATCGATAAAATCCGCCGGTCTTGCCAGAAGCCTTAAATAAATTTTAGCTATTGACTTTGGGCACTTGGATGGAAAAATAATCTTATAATGAGGTTCAATTGGTATGAAATAATTGGGTGCATGGACAAACCCGACACCACCTGGTTTAAGTACGCGAACCAGTTCTTTCACAGCAAGTAAAACATCCTGAACGTGCTCAAGAACAGAAACAGATTGAACATAATCAAACTCATTATCGGCAAATGGCAGTTTTTCCGCCGCTGTACGAACAAATTCTGCCTCAACACCACACAATCTTGTTCTGAGTCTGGCAACCTCGATAACCTCCTCGTCCACATCACATCCAACACAAATGGCTCCTAATTGTGCCCCTGCGATAATATGGCCGCCCCACCCAGAACCAATATCAAGCATTTTTTTATTTTTTAAATCGAAGTCGGAGATCTTTTCTATCGCTTTTAGCCATGCTTTAGCTCGCGGAATTTCATTTTTCCTGTCATCAATTCTCTTGTTCCAGTCATAAAGTCCCAGACAATCCCAATAATAATGCCGCAGATGGGCATGTATTTTTGCGTTAAATTCGCTTTCCAACGCCGTTATTTCCGCAGTTTCCAATTTCATTTCTCATCTTTGAATATCTGTTTAATTGGTTCTGTCAAAAATTGGATCCTTCTGATTGTTACAATTCGCAAAAAATACTCAATGAGCACAAATCCAAGGATTGCTGCCGGCAGCATTAAAATACTTTTATAAATTAAAACACATGAGAAAACAACAATGACAAGCGGCAGCCAGATTTTACAGATTATTTCGAACATATGAATATTTCCAAATGCTTTTTTAAGATAAATAATCCTCAGAAAACCTATCGGCAGTATCCATGTTATAAACTCAGTTATCGGAAGCGCCGCTGCTCCAAGATAAAAGGATTGCCCAATTTTCACCGGTATCAATAAATAGTAAAACGCAATCATTGCTGCGATACTTAAAGGTGTCAAATAAGAAATCAACTTATGCTTTTCAATCGCGAATATCACATTATTGTAAGGCCGCCAGAAAAGCCTGCCTATTATTGTTAATGAAAAAAACTGTAAAATAAAAGCAGCCCTTAAATTTTCAACGCCAAAGAAAATTTGAATAATATCTTTGCTCGCGAAAATTATGACAATCACCATTAAACCGCCGACGAAATTCAGTACTTCCACAAGGTCTTTGAATCCCTTGTGAAAAAAAGATTCGGCCTTTGCGATTCTATGTACTATTTCCGTGAAAATGGTGGTTGTAACCGGTTTTATAAATCTGTCAGCACCCCCGTAACATTGCTGGGCTATCTGATAAAATCCAACTTCGCTGGGTCCGAGCAAATTTCCGAGCACAAGTTTGTCAATATAACTCATCAATCTTTCACAAATGCTCGAAAAAGCAAGAGGAAGAGAATAGCTTATATATTTCTTGTAATCATTGAATGTAGGCTTGTAAAACTTCAGCAACCCTCTGCTTTTAAAATAAAAAAATCCGCCAATAATCGTAACAAGCGGCACAACTGATTGACTATATGCCAGAAAATAAATGTTCGTTTTGGTGTAACATACAAAAATTATATACACAAAGGAAACTGCCGCGGAAATAACTTCCACGGTAGAAAGATACAAAAAATCCCGTTTGCCCGTCATAGTCGCCGAGAAAAATTGAGCGATAAGTTCAAGAAGTATTGCCAGAAACAGTATCTTTAACAGGCCGCTGTCGAATTGACTATTCTTAAACTTAAAATATAATGAGCCCCAGAAGATTAGAATGTAAAGCAATATCAGCGTCGTCCTGATAACAAAAAATGTCGCAACATCTTTGAAATCATCTTCGGCGGCGAGAAATTTATTATACGCTGTAAAAAAACCAAGCTCTGCAAAGATACTCAAAATGCCGGCAATACTGTAGTAATAAATTACTTGTCCCCATAACTCGGCTCCAAAAACTTTAACAATAAGAATTAAGGGAATAAAATTTATTGCTGCGGTGAGAAAATTCGCCGCAACTCTTATATAAACATTTTTTACCAGCATATAATCCGTTATCTATTAGTGTGCCGTGGGATAGAATTTGCTGTTTTCCCAAAAATAATCATCGTCTTTTTTCTTAATACTCAAATTGGGAGAACTTCCGAAAACCAGAGAATTGTCCGGAACATCCTGGTCCTTGATATAGGTGTTTGCGGATATTAGGCAGTTCTTTCCGATATGGGACTCTCCAATAATTGTCGCTCCTGCGAGCATAATCACATTTTCCCCGAACGTAGGATATATGCCATGATTATTTCCTACCGTACAATTTTGTGAAAAATAGAAAAAATTGGAAAATTTAGCTCTGCCGATTACACTGCCCAATGGATGTCCCATCGTAAATACTGCAGGAAAGTTTATTTCGTGATAAAGGTCTGCGCTGTGCAATGCTTTATTTAAGTAATATACCTTATCCGCTAAAAGTTTCTTGTTTTTTTCAACCGATAATATGTTTGAAAGATAATACAAAAAAATCGCATTCTGGTCTGTTTGAAAAGGACTAAATGACACCTTGCCGTCTTTCCAGTAATATTTATTCTTAACAAAACTAAAGCAGTATTCTATTTTTTTAAGCGCATCGGGCATGCAATCTGCAATTTCCTTTACTTCTTTGTCGTCAATACCAAAAAAACTATTCAGTTGTCTGGCTACAAGCTCTATTAATTTTTCGTTTGAAAGCAAAAGAAACATAATTAAAACTCCTGTAAATTTAAAGACTAAAAAGTTATTACAAAACCTTATGTTTCGAGTTGCCGACTCGTCTTAAAAGGTCATCATATATCCTCTGGCTGGCATTATAGTCGTCAAAACCTAAGAATTTTTCGACGTAACTTTTCTTTTTCTCAGAGTTAAGCCTGTAATCTTCTAAAGACTTTTTTGGAAAATCAGAAACAAACTTTTCTGCGCTTTCATTATAGACAATGCCTTCAAAATTATAACAACTTCCCGGTTTCGTCAGAAAATCATCCATTCCCTGAAGCGGTTCATAGCCCGGCCACAATTCCCCCGGCTTGGGAATTATACACACCGAAGGAATCCCCATTAAAGCGCTCTCCATAATTGTCATACTGCAAAAAGCGATTGATAAGCTGCTTATAAATAACAACTCCAATGTAGTAAACGGGTGAAACCCTTCATCAAAAAACAAAAAGTCGGCCATTTTCCTGACATATTTTGGAACCGGATTTTTTATTCTTCCCTTCACCACAAGAATCGCATTATTCCTGTCGCAAAACGCACGAATTGCTTTTGTAACTTCAAAATCGTCAATTTTTTTCCGCACATCAGGCAAAAATCCCTTTGCCCCATACCACATTAGTTTTAATCTCTTTAAAAACGCCGGCCGCGTCTTGTATATTGAATTTAACCAGACAGAAGAAAGAAGATATGGAAACGGTATCAGCAGCACCATTTTTTTATTGTCGGGGATTTTATATTTCTTCCTGATTTTCTCCGCTTTAAAATCCCTGACCTGGTCGACCTCTGGAAAACCTGTAACCACACTTTTCTTTTCTATATCTCTGAATAATTGTTCTCTTGCAGGTTCGCTCACCAGATTTTTTAAAGTTATACATTTTTTCCACCATTCTATCCAGTTTTGCGAATAACAGTAAATCACGTCTGTATTAGAAAGGTCTTTGCCCAAAAACAAAGTATCATAGTAATGCTGCAGTTCCGCCGCGATGAATGAATAGCCTTGCCGTCCGAGAATCGCTTTTAAATCTTTAGCCACAGGAGGAAAATTCAAAAAGAAACAAACATCGATTTTCTCGGCTTTAATAATCCCTGCGAATTCTTCGCTGCTTTTAAAGGGAACCGATTTCACCGATTTTTTAAATTTCGGAATTTTCTCAACGGCAGGAAACTGATAAGCCTTGTATCCCAGTTTGGAAATCGCTTGGGTATAATCGCAAAACAGCGTTATGTTACAGCCCTTTTCAAGCAGCAACTCAATAGCAGCGGCGAATAACTTTATATTATTATCACGTGGAATGTAAAAACCAACATTCATTTATTACTTTTTCTCGCTCGACTTTCCGCCATTTCCCCGCTCGCGCAAATAATATTCCGCCAATTCGAACTGGTCTTCTTTATCTATCTCTACCGTATATTCTCCTTCATGAACGACCATCGAAACTTTATCCCCCAAATAGGCGTATGCGTTCCTGTTGCCCTCGGTCTGCATCAAAATGCTTTTTCTTACGGCAAAAATTGCCCCATCATAAAGATACAACTGCGGCAAATCCTGCATCCTGTACAAGCCTGTCGTGCCCATAAATGAGCTGACTATTCCGGTTTTAGGGTCAAGTGTTTTCATCCATTCCGGTCTTTGACTGACGGAATATGCCGTTACGACTGCCGTAAAATCTTTATTATTGATTAGTTTTTTTACAACTTCACTTATCTCGCCATCTTTGCGGATAGGAACATTGGCATACATCATCACTACTATGTCGGCCGAATAATTCTCTTCTCGTTCAAGCGTTCTTACCGCATGCCTCAGCGCATCATCTATTGCGGCGGTATCCGTTGACAATTCAGCGGGTCTTTTCAAAACTTTTACGCCTGATTTTTCCGCTACAGCGGCAATTGCAGAATCATCGGTGGAAACCACAACTTTGTTGCATATCTTGTCTTTTAACGCGGCCTCTATTGTATAACTTATCAGAGGTTTGCCCAAAAGAGGCTTTATGTTCTTGTTCGGAACTCTTTTGCTATTGCCTCTCGCCGGTATAACACAAAACACATTCATTTCTAATTGCTCCCTGTATGTTTTATTTTGTTCCAAGCCTTCAATTCCTGTATCATCTTCTCCTGGATTTGCACAAGCTCCTCATCGGAAAAATCGGTAAAGTTTACTCTTACCTTTTCTCCCTGCTCGCCGAGGCTCAACATATATTCTTCTTCGTCTTTTATTTTTCCCTGCGATATTGCCAATGAATATAATTCTGTCCCCGGATAAGGCGTCGCGAAAAATATTACTTCCGGAATCAAATCCAGTTCTTTACAAAAATTCACCGTCTCTTCTACAGTCTCACGGTTTTCGCCCGGAATTCCAACGATAAACGAACAGTCCGCCCATCCCAGGTATTTCTTTGTCAGTCTTACAGCCTCTTTTGCCTGCTCGACCGTTACATTTTTCTTCATAACATCCAGCATTCTCTGACTTCCCGATTCTATTCCGTATCCTATCAGCGTGCATCCTGACTGGGCCATCGTCGAAATAAGTTTCTCCGTCATCAGGTTAACACGTCCCGAGCAGCCCCATGTAACTTTCCCGCCGAGCTCTTTTTTGAGTTCTTTGCAGAAATCATATACGAATTCTTCTTTTAAGCAGAACTCGTCGTCGGTAAAATGCAGATATTCCGCCCCGTATTCCTCATACAAAACTTTCATTTCTTTTACAATATTTTCAGCCGACCTGTGCCTGTACCGCTGCCCCATAAAATCATGGTAGCAGTAAATACATTTATACGGGCAGCCCCTTGTGCCGGTAATGTTCATCGACAAAACAGCGTCTCCGCCGATGTCCCCATCGACCCATTTATTCTTGTTCGGTGCGCCGACCGGGTTCTTAAGATAAATATCCATTGGAAATAAATCCCACGCCGGATACGGCAGTTCATCAAGGTTGGTAATGGGCGAACGGTTCTTATTGGCGATAATATTCCCCTGTGAATCTTTGAACCATATACCTTCGATGCCGGTCAAAGACTTGCCGGTTTCAATTGCCCTGACAAGCTCTACTATGGTATTTTCACTCTCCCCAATACTGGCAATATCCGCGCCTGCTTTTTCCAGTACGATTTTAGGAATAGAAGTGCCGACGCTTCCTCCGACTATAATTTTTTTCGTCGGATGATATTTTTTAATCAGAGGTATAAGCCATTTTACATACTTATAAACAGTAACTATCGCGCCAATGCCAACCAAATCGAAGTTAGCCTCTTTTATTTTGCTTTCGACTTCCTGCAGCCCCATCCGGTAAGCGTTAATATCCATTACCTCAACTTCATGACCGTCGCGCTGCAGCATAGCCGCTATATAACCCAGCCCCAAAGGCAGGACATTCGGCTTTGACCACTCTCTTATCGGGGGGTTTATTAAAAGTATTCTCATTCTTCTCCTGTTATCGTTATTTTTGTTTGTTAAATTCGCTCGCCAATAATGACAAAATCAGCGAATCCTGCCACTTTCCATCATAAAAGTAATTCTGCCGCAGGATTCCATCGCAATGAAAACCGAGCTTTTTGTAAAATGCCTTTTTCTTTTCATCAATGTCGTAAATCTCCGTCCAGGTCTTATTGAGGCCGAGCTCATCGTAGCCGTATTTCAATAAAATTTTAGTCGCGTCCTCGGCATAACCTTCATCATCGATGTAGGAATCATTCCAGCCGATGTATATCGAAAGGTCTGCCTGGCGGTGTACCCAGTTTACATATACAAACCCGCAGCAGCCCAAAAGCACGTTGTCGGAAAGCCGCCTGATTGAAAACATTATCGTAGTCGGGTCGTTAAGCACTTTCTTTTCAAACCATTGTTCCTGCATCGCCATATTCAGCTCACGGTATTCCCTGAAGTATTTCCGGAATTCCGGTTTGTTTCTCCATTCCATAAGCTGTTTCAAATCTGTTCTTTCTACTGACGTTAAACCTGTTAATGTTCCTTTTAACATTATTCCACATCCTCCAAACTTATGTGCGACTTTGCAACTACGTCTCTTACCAGTTTTTTGCCTGTAACATCTTTTATCCTGTATGGAGCAAGACCGTCAGAAGGAATAGGCCGCAACGGAAATAAATCTTCTGCTTGCAGTACATGTCCCTTTTTAAGGTCTTTTGTAAATCGCAACGCCCTCCTCTGGATGACGGACGAATCTTTTTCATTCTCTTCTATCTTTTTAATCCCATCACCAATCGCCAATTCCAGCTCTCGGCTTCTTTCGACCATTTCTTCCCACGTTCGCTTGTCCATCGCAAAATGATGGTCAGGTCCTTCCCTTGTTGTGTCATCAGTAAAATGTTTTTCTATCACTCGCGCACCCATCGCGATCGCGCCAAGCACCGTACTGTGTCCAGGCGTATGGTCGCTTAACCCAAGAATGACATCACCAAACATCTTTCTGTATGTATTCAGAACCTGCAAATTAATATATTTAAAATTATCACTGCTTGTTGTGTAGTTCGTATTGCATTGCATCACAACCAATTTGTCTGTTCCATCCAGAATAATATCTACTGCACGCAATACTTCGTCTTTTGTTGACGCTCCGGTCGCAAGAATTACAGGCTTACCCTGTTTCGATATAAAACTTATAATCTCAGGCCAGGTGATATCGCCTGAACCTATCTTATAGGCTGCGATATAGGGCTTAACCATTTCTGCCAATTCTATTGAATAAGGAGAAGTCATAAAAGCAATTCCGGCTTTTTTGCAGGCCTCACTTAATTCTCCCGTCCAATCCTTATTTAACGATGCGTCTTTATATACTTCAAAAACTGATTTTTTCCATGAAGCCTGATGCGATAGCTGCCCCCCTAATGATTTAAAACCATATTCGCTTACTATTGTTTGCGCCTCAAAATGTTGAAATTTTGCCGCATCCGCACCGGCTTCTGCCGCAAGACAAATCAATTCTTTGGCTCTTTTCAAACTTCCGTCATGATTCGATGCGATGTCGGCGATAAAATAAGTCGGATGGTTGTTCCCCACTAATTTCCCACCGATATTTATCTCCTGCGCAGGCAGATTTTTCATGATTTTACTTTCAAACTTCGTATCTCGTCTTTAAGCAAAGGAAGGGTTATATTAAATTTCTTTTCAAATAAACTGCAATCCATTCTCATATCGCCCGGCCGTCGTGCCTTAAGATTAAGCTGTGAAACCAACGCATCCTGTGCACAATCGCTGCTCAAAGAAAAAACCTTCGCCAATTCTATCGCAAAGTCTCTTTTGCTCATTCCATCTCTGCTTCCTAAATTAAAAACTCCTGGAATAGGAATTTCAATCATCTTAAGCATTAGCATCATCAGCGTATCGAATGACAACGGACTAAAATAAACATCTGTAAATAATTTTATTGGAGTTTGTTTTCGGAAACATTCCAAAAGCCAGTCGCTAAAACTTCCCCTCTGCGCCATATTGCCATTCCCAAAAAAGTTAGTGCGCAATATCGTACTCTTTACTTGTCCAAAAACTTTTTCTGCGCAATACTTGGAAAGTCCATAAACATTTATCGGCATTGCGTCCTCTTCTCGATGCGGGCCAGAACCATCGTATATCTGGTCGGTAGAAATATGTATAACTTCAACTTTTGGATGCTTTTTAACCCACCCAACAATATTTTCTGCGGTCTTTACATTTAACAGATACGCATCATGTATATGTTGCTCGCATTTATCAACATCTGCCAACGCCGCCAGATTAATAATTAACTGAGGTTCAACACTATTCAATATATCTTCTGTGGCTGCCTGATTTCTCAAATCAAAATTAACATCTGCTTTTGTATTATGCCCCTGCCCGACAACATTGAATCCCTGCTGCTTCAAAAAAGGATACAGTTTTGAGCCCAATAATCCGGTTGCGCCGGTCAGAAGAATTTTTTTTGAGAACTCCATTGCTCTTTTATTCACACATATACTGTTTTACTATTAATGAAATCCCTTATTCTTTGCCGAAAAATGCATGATTATTAAAACTCAGTTTTCTTGACCATATCGCAAAGGTCTTTCTGATTTAGCCAGTTATCATTTACATCACTCTGGAAAACAAATCCATCCGGCAAAAGCGGACAATCCTTATAAGCCTGTACTATTTCCGGATTGGAATAAAACTGCGGCATAATCACATACATACCATCAAAAATCCGCGTATTTCGCGCCTCATCACAGGAAACAAGCACCTCATGCAGCTTTTCGCCTGGTCTGATTCCTATAAATTTCAAAGTGCATTTCGGGTCCATTGCTTTGGCAAGGTCTATTACTTTCATCGATGGAATTCTCGGCACAAAGGTCTCACCGCCATGGCTATATTCGAGAGCCTTTAAGACAAGGTCCACTCCCTCATCAAGTGTAATCCAGAATCTGGTCATCCTCTCATCAGTTATCGGAAACTCTTTAGCGCCCTGCTTTTTAAGCTGCATAAAAAGAGGAACTATACTGCCACGCGAACCAACAACATTGCCATACCTGACAACCGAGAATTTCACCTTTCCGCCCGCATAAGCATTGGCAGCGATAAAAATTTTCTCAGCAACCAGTTTGGTTGCTCCATATAGGTTAGCGGGATTTACCGCTTTATCCGTAGAGATTGCAACAACCTTTTCAATATTTCTCTCTATCGCAGCATCAACTATATTGTCCGCACCCATAACGTTGGTCTTGACCGCCTCAGTCGGGTTGTATTCCAACGCTGGCACCTGTTTCAGTGCAGCAGCGTGAACTACATAATCAACTCCATCAAAAGCACGATATAGCCTATCTTTATCCCTGACATCACCAAGGAAAAACCGTATTTTCTCTGAAAATCGAGCTAATTTTTGCCCCATAACATATTGCTTGTATTCATCTCTCGAATAAATAATCACTTTTTTAGGCTTGTATTTGCTTAAAACACGCTCCGTAAAGCGATTGCCGAAAGAGCCTGTTCCACCGGTTACAAGAATTGTCTTGCCATTGAGCATTTTTAATTTCCTTTTTGTAATTTCAATGCATAGCTATATAAAATTATTATTTAGCCTAACCTGCTTAGACTCCGTCCTCGTCGGTCTACAAAAATACCGCAAAAAAACACCCTGTACTTTCATAAAAAATCTTAAAATTGCCAGTCGGCAATCTCGAGAATGATACAGCCCACAATTCCTTTTAGCAAGTGTTTTTAATATCAGTACATAGGTTACAATTGAGGTTGTTAGCCATCAGCTGGAAGCGGAAAGATACCTTTAAAATTATGCGAAGAAACAGGAAAATAAACTGGGCACAAAATCAAAAACTGAACCGAGCGAGAGAAAATAAAATATATGCAAGTCGGTGATATAAAAGGCGTTATATTAATGGGCAGTATAGGACTCGAACCTACGACATCCTGCTTGTAAGGCAGGCGCTCTAACCAACTGAGCTAACCGCCCCCGATAGAGCCGCAAGGGTATAAAAAGCGTCAGCGGATGTCAAGAACAAAAGAACGCCCGCGAAAAATTTGTGCAACTTACCAAAGACCACTAACGAAGACCTCTATTAAAGCTTTTTTGTTCCAATTTCATAGCTTGGTGCGATTTTTTCAGCGTGTTCCGGCAATTGGGGCAAAGCTGCCAGCTATTAACTATTGCAACTCCGTGTCAAGTACGGCATAATGCGACGATTAACGCTTTTCATGGGGGTCTAAAAAATGCGTAAGTAGGCTTGCAAACTGGATTCAGGAAATTATAACAGGTACCATAATTATAATCGCTGTCGCCCTCGACCGCTTCAGACACAGAAAATCAGAAGAATAGGATTTTAAGGAGTATCGCCTGCCAACGAATCCATAAATTTTTTAATTTTTAATTTTATTTGCCGTTGGCTTTGTCGCCTATGAATTCAGGTACAAGCTGCTTTATACCCGAAACTATAATTTTATAGTCCTGCGTATTAGCCACAGCAACAAGATCGGCAATTCTGCGGTGAAGATTCTCTCTGTCAAGGTCATTTTTCTTCTGCCAGACACCAATTTTTTGATGGCGGGTCGGCATCATATCCTCACCCGCTATTGAAAGCTCCTCGAAAAGTTTCTCGCCTGGCCGCATACCGGAAAATACAATTTCTATATCTTCGCCGGGACGGAAACCGCTAAGCGTAATAAGTTCTTTCGCCAAATCTACAATTTTTACAGGCTCGCCCATATCAAGCACAAAAATTTCGCCGCCTTGGCCCATTGTAGCCGCCTGCAACACAAGCTGCGAGGCCTCCGGTATAGTCATAAAGTATCTTCTCATTTCCGGATGCGTTATCGTAACCGGGCCGCCTGCTGCGATTTGACTCTTAAATATCGGCACAACCGAACCGTTTGAGCCGAGTACGTTGCCGAATCTGACAGTAACAAAATGCGTTTTGCTGGTATTGTTTAAATCCTGAATATAAAGCTCGGCGATTCGTTTTGACGAACCCATAATGCTTGTGGGATTCACAGCTTTGTCTGTGCTAATCATAACAAAGTGGCCTGAGCCATATTTATCAGCGGCATCAGCAACGGTTCTTGTCCCAATCACGTTGTTCTTTATTGCCTCACCGGGGTTTGCCTCCATCAGCGGAACGTGTTTATGAGCGGCAGCGTGAATAACAACTTGGGGTTTGTATTTTTCAAATATCTGCTCAACGCGAATTTTATCAGTTATATCGCAGATAACGGTTTCCATCGAAACCTGTGGGTAATCCTTGCGAAGTTCCCGTTCTATAAAGAAAAGAACATTTTCAGATTGCTCCACTAAAAGCAGCAGTTTCGGATTAAACTGGCAGACCTGCCTGCACATTTCTGAACCGATAGAACCGCCGGCGCCGGTAACAAGTATCACTTTATTTTTCAGATAATTCTCAATCATATCGAGGTCAAGATGAATCGCTTCCCTGCCGAGCAAATCGTTTATATCAACATCTCTGATTTGCGAAACCCTGAACCGACCGCTGGCAATATCAGCAACCGACGGAACTGTTCTGAATCTCGCTTTTGTGCCTTCGCACATCTGAACAACTTTACGCAGTTGCTTTGCGTTTGCGCTTGGCATAGCGATGGCAATCTCGTCGATGTTATACTTCTCGCAAACCTTCGGAAGCTGGTCAACCGTTCCAAGCACACTTATCCCGTGTATATTCATTCCCTGTTTGGCGGGTTCATCATCTATAAAACCGATTACATCATAACGTTCAACCTGCATACGATGCAATTCACGAAGGAGGGCTTCGCCGGCGTTTCCTGCACCGACAATAAGAAATCTCTTCATTTTGCCGCTTTGTTCGGTTCTAAATTCCTCGTGATAAAGGCGTACCGCCATTCGCAGACCGCCGAGCATCACGATAGTCGCAATCATATCAAGAATAAAGACCGCCTGGCTAAAAGTCGTGAACTCAATGAAATATATCCTGATAGCTTCTGTCCTCATAAAAACTGCAAACCACAGAATAACAAGAACCAGAGTGCTAACCAGAGATGCCTTTACAATCACCAGCAAATCGGAAATGCTCACATACCGCCACCAGCCCTGATACTGCTTGAACCAGCCGAAAATAACAACTTTGACTAACAGAAAGAAGAGAAGGAGTTTTGGGTACTGTCCCCAAAACCAGTCGCTGCGGAACTGCATATTGTTGGCCAGCAAAAACGCCATCAGAAGACTGACCGCGAAAATCCCAACGTGAATAAGCGTTATTATTTGTCTTCTGAATCTCAATACCCCGACAGGCAGAAAGCTTCCTTCGCTGTCGCTCGGCAGTTCCTCGCCGGTTTGCAAATCTTTGTTTTCTTCCATTTTTCCCATTCGCTAAAAAAACAAAATTATTCAGGCTGCTCAGGCAGGGCAATTTCTTCAACCGCTTCCACCTGTTGCTGTGCCTCAACAAAAACTTCGTCAAGCGGTGTATTGTCCGCTTTTTTTCTCAAAAGGCAATAGATAATGGAGTTTGCTGAAAAATAAAAGCTCATTGCCGCGGCAAGGACGATTCCCGCCACAGCTAAAATTTCCAAATTGATTACAAACGCGCCCAACGATTCTGTCCCTGTTCGAACGATATTCGGTGCGACGCCGGTAAGATTGAAAAATTCCGGCTCCGGCCACAGGACATCAATTTTGCCGATTGTCTGCGCCTTGCCGGCATCGGTCCACATAATAACGCCGAGAAAATATCTGCTCAAAACTAATGTCAGAAAAGCGAAAAATCTTACGAACAGATAGCAAATCGCGCCATAAACAGCCGCAGCAACCGAGTACCATATAAACTGCCAGGGCTTTGTACGAAGATAAATAAACGTCTTGCATATAATATCGAACGAATCGGAGCTTTCGTAGCCCATTGCTCCGAACATCAGCGTCCCGCCGGTCAGAGCCCAGATAACTACGCTCGCGATTATCACGCCGAGGAACAAAACCCATATAAACAGAAACGCAAGAATTATTTCGCCCGCATAAGGGATATTAGCTGTCAGACCTACTAACAGTATCAGAACATAACCAAGCGATGCGACCAATATCGCAGGAGCAGTCAAAGCGCAAAACAGAGAGACAAATTTGCTTAGTGAAAATTTTATGCAGGGAGTAATGCCCGGTATCTGGCCTTTGGAAAACTGCATTGCCGCGCCTCTGCAAATCGCCCCGCCTGCGACAGTAATAACCAAAAGAGAGAAAACCAAAAATATAACGGTATAAACGGAATGATACTCAATCGCCCATATCAGAGCAAGAACGCTTTCCGTTACCGACAGAACTGCAACATCAAATTTCAAAGTTAAAATCGAAACAACCATCTGGTTGAATCGCGTCATACAAAAACCAGACAGCGTCTCGAATACGCCCAGCTTTTCAATATTCGGCCTGTCTTTATAGTTTGTGATAAAACTCTCGACTCTGTCGGGAGCGCCAATAAAACAGTGAAGCTCGGTTGGATATGTAACCGAACTGGTAAGACTTGACATTCTCAAATCTCTGGAAGTAAGTTGGCTTGAAACGACAACGGTTTTGGTAAAATCCATAAGCCAGCCGGCAACAAAAATTATTGCCACCGCCACAAAAGCTGTGAAAAGCCTTGCCGGCTGAACAGCTATCGGAAAAGCCTTAAAAACATTCAAAAATAACAAATTATCACAAAACCGAGGCTGGTTCACCTGCTCAGCCATTATTAAATCCTTTCAAAACAAGTCCCTTATTAAAACTATTGAATTATATATTCATAAGTGCTTATTTCAACATATTTTCCAACTAATCCATATTTTCCTCATCCTGCTGCTCAACGGGACGGGAAATAACATATCCGCTTTCAAACCACGAATTGAGGTCAACCAATCGGCATCTTTTCGAGCAGAAAGGGAAAAATGAGGCCTCTTTGGCTGCTTTGTCACTAATTTTCAGAGGTCTGCTGACCTCTTTGCCGCAAGTTGGACAGTAAAATTCCATAGCCGGCATTATAAGCTAAAAAAACTCTTCAGACAGTAAAATTTTCTGTAATAATCAGTTTAAAATTGTTTTTCGGCAATATGACAAAAAATCTGTTTTTTCTTGGTTTCAGTAAGAAACGTCCTACGATTGTAAGATGCTTTATCCGGATTCAAAACAGGATACGCAGCATCAGGTCTGAGGCATCTTTTTCGTTAGCCTTGATGGCTATCGGGTTCAGGTCTTTATAGAGCTTCCGCACATCTTCTATGAGCGTATTTCGAACAACAAGTATTATGGGAATGGCGATTTGCCGCAGAAGCAAATCTACTTGTGGACGCCAACCGTCGCCGGCGAATTCATATGGGCCAAACTCATCCACAACGACAACATCTGCCCCATGATATGCGGCGTGGCTTAACGCCTGTCTGCCCAACTCTCGCCCATCGTCTGTAAAAATAAAAGGAGCGTGTTTGCAGGAGCGTGTCGCTAATTGGCATCGCCTGCCCGTACCCAAATCAAGCCCTTCAAAACCGGTTAATCGCTCGTCTTCATAAATTGCCGGTGCCAGAAAGCCCGCTACGACCAGGCCTCGCTCCCTGAATATGTTCACCAGAGCGAACAATCCGGTGGTTTTACCGGAGTGCTTAGCTCCCGTCCAAAGGACTAAACGAGTTTTTTGTTTCGTCATATGGCCGCTATGCCTCGATATAAGGAAACGCCTCCGGTAATGCCACCGGGGCTGTTGGTTTTGCGAAACTATTACATAAGCTCAAAAACGTGTGATGCAGGCCAGCACACCGAAAACCCACATGCACAAAGTAACCAGTGAAATACTGCTCGACACTGGCCGCAGTCGCAGGGCAAACGGTGATGTCAAACGTGCCTTGATGGCCTCGGCATAGTGAAACGCCAAGGGTACCACCACGGCACACAATACGGCAGTTACTGTGCCATTCAGAAAAATGTGCCGAAGCACCTTGCTCGTGCCGCCTTCCACCCACGGATGATAACGGACAACATAGGCCAACAGTATGGCAAACGCGGCATTACCCACATAGACAGCCGCTGCCGCCGCTAAAGCCCGGTTCTTTAACCAGCCGGTACTGAAGAACAGGTCGAAAGCCATACCCAGCAAGAGGATACCAAGCAGATGACAGGCAAAGAATGGCGCGTTCAGAAATTTGTACAGCATGGCAAACGCGGCTATTAGGGTGGATAGACCCCGTTGCGGAAAATACACCCTTGCAAAGGCCAATATCACAAATCCAATCACTGTCACCGGCACAGATGCCATCGGTATATTGGCACTATACAGCGCATTGCCAAGCAATGACTCATTCAAGCCCCACAATCCGCCAAAAAATAGTATTGCCAAAACATATTCTTTTTTCATTTGCATCGCTCTTTAATCATTAGTATCGCCGTTTATTGTATCGGCAAGTAATTACCATACCAACAAAAAAACGTTATTATCGGGAAGAAACCTTTCCCATGCGACGAATCGCCCATGGCAGACACAAAGCGAATAACAGGCACGAAGCCGGTTCGGGCACGACAAAATCGCCAGTGCCGGTAGTAAGCAGTTGATAATAATCCCAACTGTTGCCGGTAGTATTGGACTTTGTGTATTGCTCACAAATGCCGCTGACACTCTGAAAATGTGTGCCGAGGGCAACCAAAGGGTGATACAAGCGACCACCAGTATCGGGGTCCATATAATCGGATGCCCAACTCGATGCCGTGGCATCAGCGAGAACGTAGTTATCTTGATTCTTGCCCAAATCCTTGGCAGTGATAGTAACATCATTGAGTTTCAGATACATAGCCTCGTACTTCTCCGTATTGTGGTTGGCGACGAACCAGCCTGTCGGGCTGGTCTGCTGAATGGGAGCGGCCAGGTCGGCAGTGCTGATAGACAGCGCTTCCGGTAACAAATTACCACTGCTGTCAATGTTATAGGTGCTGGAGTTCAGAAATTGAAGTTGGGTATTGCCGCTTGACTCCTCAACAACCACATTGGTGAAGGAAACCCAGTCGCCTATCTGGACAGTACTGTAAAAACTCTTGGAGGATGTCCAATCCTTAATAGCCAAACCGCCCCAACCATCAGGGTGAGCAGGGTCATAGAGCGTTACTTTGGGTTTGCTGCCGGCAAATTTATTAATAACAATTCCGCCGACACAACTTACCGTCTGGGTAGCATAAGAACTGTTACCTGTCGGATTGGTAGTATATTGGATGTCGTAAATTGACAACGGTGTCGCCAGTGCCCCGCCGGTCATCCCAATAATACTGCCTGCAGTTACAATCAACAAAATAAACTTCATCTTCATTTTCTTCCTTTCTTTTCATAAAATAAAAAATATAAAAACTAAAGGCCCAGAAGCCAATTCTGGACCAAAACATTCAAATCCGCAAAATCCACTATACCATTGGCGTCAAAATCGGCCTGACTGCAGCCGGTTTCGGCGGTACAGGGTTGGCGAAGCCAATACTGAGCCAATATTGCCATATCCAAAAAATTGACAATACAGTCCTGGTTAAGGTTGCCGGCAATAACTGACGGAGGCAGCGTAAAGTCTGTGGTAGCAGTAGTTATCAGTTGGTAATAATCGAATCCTTCATAAAAGTTGGTGTATTGTTCTATAATGCCTTCGACGGCGCAGAAATGCCTGCCCAGAACAACCAAGGGATGGTACTTGTCCACGATATCGGAATTCATATAGTCCGCTGCCCAGCATGTCAAATTGGGGTCATTCTCACTTTGTAGAACATAGTTGTCGTTGGCCTTGCCAAGACCAAAGTCGATAACCTTAACATTTTCGACACGAAGTCGCATGGCCTCATAAGGCTCAGCAAGGTGGTTAGCAACCATATATTCACCGAGTGTACCGACAATTGGAGCGGCGATTTCTTCGAGTGTAACGACTATGGGCGAGGGCAATGGATTATTATGGCTGATGATAAAGATGTCTGGGGCACGGTCCGCATAGCATTGTAAAATAGTGTTACCGCGGAATTCCTCCACCTCAACATTGATGAGGCGTACCCAATCGCCCACGGCAGCCTGATTATAGAGTGGAGCTCCGGTAAGGCCGTCCTTGACCTGAATTGCACCCCAGCCTTCTGGAAAATTGGGGTCTTGGATAGTAAGTTTGGGCCGATAGCCCCCGTATTTGTGAGTAACTATGCCGCCGCGACAGTTAACGACGGCGCCATTCAAAGAGCTGGCACCGGCAGGATCAATAGTGAACTGAATGTCATGGATAGACAGGTCATCGGCACGAACCCGAAGAGAAACGACAAGCAATGTTCCGCTCACCAGCAATAGCCAACATGGATTTTTCATTCTCATGATGGGTTAATTACTCCTCATAACGTAGGGATACCAATCGAGATCATCTCGTGGAGGCACTTCCAAATCAGGCGGCCAGGCAGGTTTCCAAATGCTCTTTCGCCATTCGACGTGATAATCGCCAAAGAGGATGGAGCCGCCCAGTACTGAGCCACGACGGTGGCGGGAACTGAAGGCCTTGGGATAACTGCCGCAATGTTGGCCGGCGGAACGTTCACGGCGTTGACCGTTGTAGCCAAAACGGGGGTCGAGCAACTGGTCGAAAAGAACCGTCAATCGACCGGGTACACGGATAAGCGAGGTCTTGAGAAAGCTGGGCATAGGGCCTATATTGTCAGTGGGATTGTGCCAGCAGTTTTCATCGAGTTCGAGGCAGGAATTCATAGCGTAGGAAAAATAGCCATTGCGTCGGGGATTGTAGCCATACTCAGCCGAGGGAGCGAGAATGGCAGCGGGGCACTGAAAGATGTTTTCGAGACCAGGATGTTGTAAAGGAGGAAAATTGCGCCAGGGTTTTTCGTTCAGGTAGCGCGGCACTACATCTACCCACCCATAATAGTCAGCAATGTCCGCTGACCGGCGTGGGATTGAACCATCCTGTCTATCCAAACCATCGATATGTGGATAGTAGCCGCGGTTTTCAGCCGCATACAATTCAAAAGCCAATCCCCACTGACGCAGGCGGGTCTGGCACAGTACCTGCTTTGCCAGCGACCGGGCTTGCGACAGCGAAGGCAGCAACACTCCAATGAGCAGAGCGATAATGCCCAGCACAATCAGTATCTCGACGAGCATAAAAGCCGGTCGGCGACGCGGTAAAGTCTGCATAATTAAAATTATTATCATAACCGTTATGCACGATACGACATATCGGTGCAGCTGTCAAGAGGTGCCCCTGTCGCCATTCCATAGTTTGATTAAGAGTTTATACTGTTGTGTTGATATACACCTTATCCTTATCGGTGGGTACGATGTTCCTTGGCTATCCCAAAAGAAATTGCACATTTTGTTGCGTGGTACAATGCCAGATGGTATCATGGAGCCATATTAAGGAATGCGAAAAATTTGATCCGTATTTCAGTTTGAAAGCAAGCTGCTTTTGAAACAAAAGCAGCTAAGTGGAAAAAATACAAACTTCAAAATGGAGTATTAATTGATGGAAAAATGTTGTCCCGTTTCGGAAGCTAAGCCGCCGGAAAAAAGTAATCAAGTGTCATTCTTTGAGAAGGTCGCTTATGGTTTTGGGGGCGGCGGTGAAGTTTTGATGGCAAATCTTCTGTTTCTGCTTGCGTACCCTATTTATCAGGCCGGCCTGGGGGTCGATGCCCGCTGGCTCGGCTGGGCAATAGGCATTCCAAGATTATGGGATGCAGTTATTGACCCTTTCATAGGGAATATGTCAGACAATGCAAAAACCCGCTGGGGACGCAGAAAACCATTTATGTTTGTCGGCGCAATTGCGACGGGTATATTTTGTATGCTCTTGTGGATGCCGCCGGCGAACGCGAGTAAATTGATTATATTCGCATACTTTTTTGTCTTTTCAATGTTATATTTTACCAGTTATGCATGGTTCGCTATACCATGGAACGGCCTGGGCTATGAATTAAGCTCAGACTACGACGAGCGTATCAATGTTATGTCGTTCAAAGTTTTTCTCATGAGCGCTGTCGGGACATTGCTGATTCCACTGGCGCTTCCAATGTGTTTCTGGTTCGGGCATAATAAAATTGAAGGGGTACGAGTTGTCGGAATGATTTTTGGCGCTTTCATAATCCTCTTCGGCATTGTCCCCGCTCTGTTCTGCAAAGAACGCATACATAAAGAGCAGCAAAAAATATTACTGAAAGACGCATTTAAGTACACCTTTAAAAATAAGCCATTTATGATCGCATGCGGGGTAATACTTTTTACCGTTCTGGGGATATACGTTTCCATACCGCTGCAGTATTACATCAATATGTCGTACGTTCTGCCTGGAAATGAAGGCCTTACGGCTAAGTTCCTCATGTATTGTTCATACACATCGGGAATAGTGGGTTTTCTTTGTGTGCCGATAATAAATTTACTTTCCCACCGATATGGCAAAAAACTCGTATTGCAGGCAGGCCTGTTGTTCGTAATAGCAGGCACGCTGCTCAGTTGGGTATTTTACACACCAAACCATCCATATCTGCAGTTAGCGACAGCCTTTATAATTTCGCCCGGCTGGATATGCGTATTCTTAATATTGGCAGCAATTGTTGCTGACATTTGCGACTTAGATGAACTTACGACCAATCGTAGACGTGAAGGTATGTTTGGTGCAATATTCAACCTGTTTCTGAAGGTCGGGGTTGCATTGACCATGGTAGTAAGCGGATATGTTATCAGTTGGACGGGGTATGATTCTGCACGGCCGATACAATTGGCCAGCACTATTTTCAAGATCAGATTTATGTTTGCCATCGTACCCCTTGGAGTTTTGGCAATCGCGTTAGTATGTACATTCATGTATCCATTGACAAAGCAAAAAGTGCTGGAAATTCGTAGCGCCCTCGATGCTCGTGAAAATGCTCGAATAAACGCTGGCGATGCGCGTATCGCACACGAATCGTAGAAGACGTAAAAGTAATTATAATTTAGGGAACAGTTCTTGTGGGTCGATGCCGCACTTTCGGGTCATCTCGCGGGCACTCGTATTCTCATGCTATGTTTGGTTCACTTCAGAATCTGTGCAACACAGCATCATCGGGAACGAGTCCAGCAAAAACAGTTTTTTGTTGCATTCGGGGGAGGATAAGCTATACTCCATTCAAAGCTGGTGACACTTGGGTAGTTACCGGAATAGAAGCATATTGTTACGGGACGTTTGCCCCGTGCGTCTTCCATGAACTCGTTAGGCGAAGGAAATAACATGAACAAATCTTTACTTACTGGTTTTCAATTGGTTGCGCTCGCCGTTCTTGCGATAAACTGTTGCTGCACAGCCACCGCGGCGGATGTTACTCTGGATTCGAATACACTCAAGGCCGATCCGTGGGTGTCGCCGCCGCACACGCCGGAACAAACCAAGGAACGGGTGGCCGAGTTGCGGTTGCAGTACGCCGCATACCTCCGCAGCCTGCCCGATAAACTCGACCTACGGCAACAACAGCAGTTGCATGGCCAGTGGCTATCGCATTTTGAGGTAGCCGATTCGGCGGACGGAAAACGTCCGGAGACTCCCGAGTGGTTTAGTGAGGACTTTAACGATTCGGCCTGGGAGAAAACGGCCGTTCCGGAGTGGCGTTGGTCGCCGGTACAGAAGGGTGGCCGGTGGTATCCGGCCAGTTGCATCCTTTGGTATCGGACCGGCTTTACCGCCGAGCCGGTGCGTGCCGGACACCGCGTATTCCTCTGTTTTGCCGGAGTGGACTGGGAGGCCGAGGTGTGGCTTAATGGGAAGTTTCTCGGTCGTCACATGGTCTATTATGAACCGTTTCGTTTCGACGTTACGAATCTGCTGAAGAAACGCAATATACTGGCTGTGCGTGTGATTGACGGGCCGGCATTTGGCGAGCCGATAAGCCAGTGGTCGCTGCTGCCCTTTGTGCCCGGCGATCTGGGGACGGACCAGCGCTATGTGCGTGGTGATCACGCAAAATCGTTTCCGAATGACAAGTTTGGCACCACGTCGTCATTGGGCAGCGGGTTTGGCATTCATCGCGAGGTGTTTCTGGAAACGACCGGCAACGCCTGTGTGACCGATGTCTTTGCCCGCGTCAATCCGTCCACCAGCCATGCCAAGGTGACGGTGGAGACGGACTCCGTCGCCGCGAAGGATATGACAATAGAATTACGTATCCTCCCTGAGAACTTTTCTGGCCCAGCCTATCAGACCACCCAGCAGGTGCATCTGCCGCAGGGTCTCGGTAAACAGACGCTCTCGCTGCCGATGCCAGGTGCGCGACTCTGGTGGCCGGCGGAACCATATCTGTATCGTTGCAGGGTGATCCTCCGCGACGGCAAAAAATTAGTGGACTCCCGCGACGTGTTGTTCGGCTGCCGCAGCTTCGGTATCGTTACCCCTCACAGCCCGCGTCCCGGCCTGCAGGAAGGCACCTTCCTTCTAAATGACCGGCCTGTGTTCTTGCGCGGGACAAATCTCTCGGGCGCATTGAATGCTTACTGGTATTGGAACGAGAACGACAAACTGCTGGAGGCTATCCTGATGCTGAAGGCGGCTAATTTCAACGCTGTCCGCACTTGTCAACATGTGAGTTTTCCCGAGGTACGCGAGTTATTCGACCGCATGGGAATAATGTCGGAGCAAGACCAAGGCTCCGGTTTCGAGTTGGGACACGATGTTGCACCGACGCTGGCCAAGGTTGGAACAGTCCTCGCGAGGACATGCTACAACAATCCCGGGGTCGTGCTCTTGTCGTTTGCCAACGAGACCACCATCGACGCCACGGCGGCCGTGGAAAACGCAATGGCCGTGGATCCCAATCTGATATTAGTTCCGGTTAGCGGCGGCACGTTCCAAATGAACAATTCGCAATACCGTGACAACGTCGTCATTGACCGCCATCCCTACGAAGCCTGGTATGGCGGCATTCACCTGCTGTGGAACAGCGCCCGCACCCAGCAACCAGGTCGGCTGTGGACCATGGGCGAGTACGGCGCCGAAGCCCTCGATGCCTACAAGACGATGCGCGATCATTATCCGAAACAGTGGGGCCCTCCGCCGAAGCTGACCGAGGACAAACTGTGGGGCTCGCGACAGGTCGGCACGGGCAGCGACTTGAAGCAACAGTTTGGCGCCCGCGGCAAGACACCGGCGAACCTGGGGCAATACATCGAGGCCAGCCAGAACTACCAGGCCGATGTATTAGCCGAAAGCACCAAAGGTTTCCGGCTCTCGAAGCAAGCTGTCAGCGGCTATTTCCAGTTCCATTTCATCGATGGCACTGCCGCACAGTGGCCCAAGGCGATCATCAGCCACGATTTCCTGCCCAAGAAGGGTTATTACGAAATGGCCCAAATCAATCAACCATTAGTGCCGCTTTACCGATTGGTCGACGATGGTCAGGCGATGGAAATCTGGGTGGTCAACGATCTATCCGTCCGCCTGCCCGGCTGTAAGGTACACTGGAACATCGGGGCCGGTGAGAACCGGATTGAGGGTGATGTCTCTGTCGATGTTCCCGCCACTGGCACCGTCCTTGGCAAGAAAATCGATTTGAAGTCCCTGCCGGTTGGTTGCGATGTGCTCAACGTCGCATTGTTCCTTTCCGACTCTCACGGCCAGAGACTATCGAGCTACGAGCGTGAAGTCTATCGCACCTTCAAGTTTGTGCCACTCGGAAAGCAGCAGGCGGAATTACACGCCGCGAAGATGGCGTTCAATCAGAAAACGAACGTCGCGTTGCACAGGCCGGTCACCGCCACGAGCGCACGCGACGATGCCAGCGCCGCGATGGCTGTGGACGGCGGCACGCGGACTGGGTGGCTGGCGAGCGACAACCGTCTGCCGCAATCATTCACGGTGGACTTGGGCAAGCGTACAGAGATTTGTGGAATCCGCTTGATCTGGCAGGGTGATGCGACTCGGCAAGTCGAGGTTCATCTTTCCGACGATGCTGAACACTGGCAACCCGTTTCTGGCCAAGTGCAAAACGCGATACTGCCGGTACATCGGCCACCGTTGATATTTCAGGATCAATCCCTCATCTTTGGAGGGCAAGGTCGCTATATGCGGATCGCAATCACACAAGTCTCCGACGGCGGTCCGGCGGGCTTCAACGAGTTGGAGGTTTACGCGAAGCATTAGACTGCCAGAAACAAAAAACAAGACGCTCGAATATATCGAAAAAATGCGGCACACACATAGATAATGTGAAGGGTAGCTACTGGGAATCTGCGAGATAATCTTGCCCACCGCCAATTTTAATACGGTCTTGAAGAGACATATCCTTATAATTTCCAGTCTGAAGCGTTTTTTACGAGTTTGTTCTGGATAATCATACCGATGCCTGTTGTGAAAATTAGTATTCCCGGCAAAAACCAGTTGTGATTATTCACCAGCGAATAGATATTGTTCGTCGGGGTCGGCTGCGTTTTTTCATATAGGTGCAGCAGCGCAAGGAAACCGACAATCACCAGTACACTGCCGCCCATACTCGTGAACAGCATTACGGAAATTTTGAAAACGATAAATGAAATCATACCGCCGGCGATAATGCCGATAATCGCTCCGGCCCAGATATAATGCTGCGGAAGGTTTAGAGCGAACCAGATTCCGCCGGTAACAATTCCGCCCGCGACGGCTCCCAGCAGGCTGACAGCCCATTTCATCAATGGGATGGACAATATGGCAAGACCGAGAAGTCCGACTACTCCGCCCCAGAGAACCGAGCCGGCCATATGACCGAATTTCATACCGGCAAACAAACCGAGCATACCGAAGCAGACAACGGTAAGGACTTTAAATATACGCCAGCCGTACAGCAAATACACCGCGCCGAACGAAACGGCAATAAGCGCCTGGAGCCATGACAGTGCGCTTATCTGCTCCCATACCAAATCTATTGGAACAATATCAACTGATTTACCTGCGGCTGTTCCGCCGGCCTGCGCAAGAACAAAAAACATATTCATTTTTATTCTCCATTCTCTTTCTTTGAGACATTTGGTTTTATAATTTTCGGTTCTGCGGGCGAAAGCAGCAATTGCATTATCGTCCCGAACACCGTCATCGCACCGAAAGCAATGCCGTAAAATTGAGGCTTTGCCGCTATTAAACTAATCGGCTCAGAGCCTTTATAGAACAAAAGCGTTACCATGCCGGCAAAAATAACTGCTGAGCCTAAAGCCGCTGAAATCACAGCGACAAAAAATCTTGGCAGAATAAAACAAAAGAATATAACAGCCAAAATCACTCCAGCCGCCCCGCCATAAGCAGTGATGCCTGCAGAAAGAACCGTTTTTTTCGCAAGGCCGATTAAATGAGCCGACATTTTTACGGTTATATCTATTGCCGCAGGCGTTGGAATAACAACTCCTTTTTGCTGATACTGCGGCCAAGTTGGATAAGCCGAGGAGGACACAAAATCATCAGCCGCAATCTCTTTAGTATTGAAGCTATTAGCGTCAAAAAATTCTACCCCACCGGCTTCTGCCGGTTGCAATCTGCCGGATACAACAGTTATCACAAGCAGCCCGCCGACAATCATCGCGAAAATACCAAGCATAAATCTGCCAGCTATCGCCCCGACAATAATTCCTACCGCAGATGCTACAAGCAGTATTTTCGCCGGATAATCGCCAAACGTAACCACGCCTGCCGCGGCGACAATAGCACCGACGATAGCACTGACTATGCATTTAAAGCGCAGACCTGCCAGCCAGATGCACAGCCCGACCAGAACAATTGCGATTCCCGCAGTAGTCAGAAGCTGACCCTGGAACTTTTGAGCAAGACCTTGATAATATACTAACGATTCAAACATACTGTTATCAGTGTAATTATCGACATTTGTGCCAAAAAGCCTTTAATTTAGGCAAAATTGGTAATTTCGGAGTGATTTTTCAGCTCTTTAATAAGTTCAACTGATGTCGCGAGCTCAGTTTGCCTTTTTGCATCGCTCAATAAACTCATCATCTATTGTTACTGGCTTGGCATTGGGGTCTGCTTGCAAAGTTGCGAAAACGAGCACAAATTTTTCACACATTTGTCCGGAAACGCTTTGAAAGCCAATCTGAAGTTTTTTAATGCCCATGGATGCATCGCCGCAGTTCACAGCAACGGCGTACACTTTCCCTGCTTCAAGTGCAATCGGCAACGTCCACTCAATGCCTGCCGAATCAAACGCCGGCACGCCCATAGCCTGAGGCAAATGAGCATAATCAAAAGATGAATAAAACCATTCGGTCTTTTTCATCGGTTCACTGAACATTATTTTAATTGACGCGGTATTTGGGTCAACATCCTCAGCGTAAAGTTTCGGAATTGTATCGGAGACAAAAACTTTCGCTTTTTCTTCCGCTTTTTTGCGGGACTCGTTCAGGCGAATCTTGTTAAGCATTTTTTCAGATTTTAAAGCCGCCGGACTTTGCGGATATTTATTTATGACCGATTCAAACTGCCTTATTGCCTGTTCACTGCGTCTCATTTCGACTAAACAAACGCCGATTTGATAAGCTGCACCTGCGGATAATTTCTCATCTGTCTGGCCGTTTTTTATGACGTACTCATATATTTTTACTGCCCTTTCAAACTCGCCCTGCTCCTGGGCGGCAAGACCTTCTCTAAGCTGACCTTTTATAGATAAATCTTTTACGGCGGATACCGAATTACTGTCTTTTGTGATATATTCCTTCTGAATAGCTGTTTCAATGCGTTTTAATATCTCGACATAATCCTTCTTCGCCCTGCCGACTTCGGTTTTGTAATCGAATAAATCATTTCCATCCGATGTCAGTGTTGCCTTTATGGTATTATTCCTGAGATATGAAAGCCACTGGCCGCCTGAAAAAACAAACATCACGGTTTGATTGTCAAGCCGCTGAAAATTTTCACTGTTTTCTATTTCGCCGGGCATCGCCGCAACAAAATTCATACTGAATGTTTTGAACATCTCCGACGGCAGTTTTTTTATTTGCGGGTCTAATCGGAAATTGTCCTGCAATTTAAGTTCGACACTCGACTTTCCATCCCATCGGCGGGTAAACTCAACTTTAATGCCGGTTTTAGCCGAGCCGATAAAAAAATCCACTTCATTAACATCGTTAAAATACGCTGTGCCTTTGAAATAGCATCTGCCGTCATCAAGGATTTTCCAGTTCACATCGCTCCAGGCTTCAAATCCGCCGGAAGAAACCATCGTCTTTATCTGCTCAACGAAAAATTTCTCCGCCCCTGCACAATCCGCGTCCGTTTGAGAACAATAAGCCGGGTAGTCAAAAAGTCCTTCGATGCTGACTTTTCCACTGCCGTCTTTGTTCAGGCTCAAAACCGCCTGACCGTTGATACAGCCTGCCGCGAAAACAAATGGCAGAATAAGAAACAGAAGATATTTTATTCGTCCCATTAAAAATCACCTAAAAAAACTACTTGGCAAAGTCTAACCAAAATCTCAATTTTCTCAACCCTTTTGCAAAAGATATTTATGGATATAAATATCCTATAACTTCGGTAGAAAATGGCGTTATCAATATATTTTTCTAAGAATTTTTAATCCTTGACAAACCGAACGTCCGATAGTTAAATTAGGAAGTTAAGGCAAATTAGGATAGTGCATTGATAATATGTAGAAGTTGACTACTAAACTATTGGCTACTTAATTAGAATATGGATATTCAGGCGAGGGAATAAAATGATGGATACATTGAAAGACCTTTACACCACCGGTGAGGCTGCCGATATTTGCAGTCTCAGTCAACAAACAATAATAAGGTGCTTTGATTCCGGCAGGTTGCGCGGTTTCCGCATCCCAGGCTCAAAATTCCGCAAAATACCCCGCGACAATCTGCTGAAGTTTATGAAAGAAAACAGCATCCCGATGCAGGTTCTGCAAACCGGCAAAAAACGGCTGCTGATTGTTGATGATGATGCCGAAATTGTAGAACTTATGGTCGATGTCCTCGGCAGAGACGGCAGATTCGATATCAAAACCGCATCGACAGGCTACGATGCGGGCATTATGACTCAGAAATTCCGTCCAGACCTTATTCTGCTGGACTATATGCTGCCCGATGTCAACGGCAATATCGTTTGCAAGACGATTAAGGAAAATCCGGAATTTTCGAATACACGGATAATAATAATCAGCGGCGTAATCAATCAGCTTGAGATAGACGACCTGCTAAAGGCCGGCGCTGAGGCGTTTATGAAAAAGCCATTCAGCATTACCGAGCTGATTGACAAAATCGGCACTGTGCTTGAAATATAAAATACGCCGCACAGGAAGAAGATAGATTAAATGACTGCGTTTGCGACTAATATCTCCGCACAGAGAGTAAGGCTTTCTGTCTGTAAGCTAAACAGCTTGACCGCGCACCCTGCCTGTATCGCGGGCTGCCTTGAATCTATAAATAACGCTGATGAAAACTTACGGCTGTACAGCGAATCAGACCCCGCAATCGCTTTGGCGATTATTAATTTGTGCAGGCAGCAGGAAATACCTCTCGATTTTGCGAATCTTAATTTCGCTTCTCTGCTCAGACAGATTCCCAAATCCCAGCTCGTCAAAACAATACTCGCCATAGACCAGCACGAGTCGACAAACGAGCAGAAGCTTCATTTTATTATGAACTTAAATCTCCGCAGCGGGCTTTCCGCATATACAGCAAGGCTAATTGCGGAAAAATCAGCGACGGCTCTTGCCTCGCAGGCATTTATCGCAGGGCTTTTCGCTGATATAGGCCTGCTCGCTCTTGCGCAGCTTTTCAGCAAGAGTATCGAAATGCTCTTTGAGGAAGCAAAAGGGCAGAGAAATACGATGCTGGAGCTTGAGAATCAATATCTGGGCAACACAGATAACGCGCTTTCAAATCAACTGCTGACCAAGCTGCAATTTCCCGCAGCTATCGCGGAGGCTGTCTGGCTCGCTCCAAAGGCAACGGGCGACTTAATCGCAAAACTGCCGAACGGAAAACTTATCGCCATTGTCAGGCTGGCCGAAATTTTGAGCAGTCCGACAATTACCGGCGACATTTCATACCTTACCAAACATTTATTCCTTACGGATTCCGACATCAGTCAAATCAGGCAGAAGACCGCCGACCATCATACTCGAATCGGCAAACTATTTGGCCCAGAAAATAAGGATTACCGTCGGGCTTATTTGGAAGCTATAGAAAATATCTATTTGAAACAGCTTTCCACAGAAACAAGCGAAGATAATTTTGCACAGTTTGCGCAAAAATTTCTCGGTACCTTCCTGCCGAATTCTTCGCTGGCCGATGCGGCTGAAACAGCGGCAAAAATTTTCGCAGAATCTTTTCTTGCTCAAAAACTCTGCGTTTTCACGGCAGATACCGCAAACGCCGATTTGATTTTATCTTATGTAATCGACGGCTCATCGGCAAGGTCCGTGCTGCTCAATTCGCCCGATGGTTTCACAATCGCGGATGCTGAAAAAGACGATTTACCCCTCTGGCTGTTTGAGCAAATCGGAATCGAAAGTGAAAAAAGCTATTATATCCCGATTAAAAATGCAGGCCAAACCGTCGCTGGCATAATCCTTGATGGCCCGATGCCCGACAAAAAACTGCTCGATAAAATTACTTCGCTGCTTGGCGTGATATTCGCTCTGGCAGGCGAAAACGACCATCAAAAGCAAATTACGCAAATAACCCTCGATACCGCCGCTGTTTCTGAACCTGTTCAAATTGCCAAGCCCCAGCCAATTGTGCAGGAACAGCCGATTGTCCCTGCTCCTGCCGCACCGGCAGAAAAACAGAACATTACTCAGCTCGCCGCCGAGCTTGCCGCAGGCGCCGCCCACGAATTGAATAACCCACTTGCCATAATTTCAGGCAGAGCGCAAATGCTCATTCACGGTGAATCTGACGAAACAAGACAGCAGATATTGAGTCAGATTGTCGAAAAGACAAAGGATATAGAAGAAATCATCGGCCAATTAATGTGTTATGCCAAACCACCCGCTGCGCAAATTCGCACAGTTTCGCCATTCATCGTAATTAACAACTGCCTTGAAAAAGTCAACGCCCGTTACCTTTCTGAGCCGCTCGATATTCATCTTGAGAACATCGAAAACCTCAGCGACATCGAAGTAGATGCTGAGCAACTCGCCGAGTCGTTCGCACAACTCATTTACAATGCGCTGGAATCCTATGAAAGCGGCAACGGCCAAGTTCAAATCATCGGTGCCGAAAACTCCCAAAGCGTCGAAATTACAATCAGAGACTACGGCTGTGGAATGAGCGAAGAAACTCTCGCCAAAGCCGCCGAGCCTTTCTTCTCCGACAAACCCGCAGGTCGACAGCGAGGAATGGGACTTTCCATCGCCGCAGGCCTGCTCAAAAACAACAACTGCACTATCAAAATGGAAAGTCAGCCCGATGCCGGCACAACAGTACGGCTGACTCTGCCGAGAGCTTTTTAACCCGGACTGACCGTCGGCCAACTTGGAAAAGAAGCAATGATGTAAGGAAGCAAGGAAGCAGAAAGAATTGCGACGAAAGCATAAAAAATCCTTACTTCCTTATTTCTTTTCTTCCCTGCTTCTTTTTCCATGCAAGTCCGAAAATTCCTGATTATCGCCGCCACCAAGCCGCAAGACCGGTAAAATCACCTTATTCAGGTTATCAAAGTACATTTATAGGGCTTTCGTCTTTAACCTCAATTCCTCTAAACCATCACTCCGTCTCTGTCGAAGTTATAAACGAACAATAGCTCTTTGGAGATACACTGTTGAAAGAACAAAGAAACGCAAGAATAAAGCAGCTTGTAAGGACGCTTAACAAAGTACGGAGGATGCAGAAGCAGAAAATCGATATCCTCTGCAATGATATTCTAAAGGCACATGGCGAATTCATAAGCCATCTGAAAAATTTCAGATTCGCCGCTGACTTTTTTGAAAATCTGCTCGAAGCGACTACCCCCGACAGTCTGGCACGCTGCGCAGGCGAATTTCTGACCGAAAATATAGATGATTGCAGCGTCGCTGTGATTTTCACAACACCAACAGCTCCTGAAATCCATTTTTACTCTCACAGTTCGAAGCTTGAGGATGTACCATCGCAGTTGAGCCCCTGCCTGACGACAAAAATCATCGAGTCCGTCTGCCACAGCAGCCAAATATGCACCAACGATGACCTTTGTGAAATGGAATTTTTCGCAGGCCCCGCTGTTTTGAAAAAAATATCTTTAGCTGCCATAGGTCTAAATAACTCCGGCCCGGCATTGGGAATGCTTTTACTTTATCGCCCCGCCGATAGTCCTTTCAGCAAAACCGAACTTACGCAGGTCTCATCAATAACAAAAGGCCTGTCAAAAGCCGTCAAAGCTATGCACGGCAAAACAACCTGCGACAACTACGCATAACACACAGTAGCCATTAGTCAGTAGTCAATAGCAACTGCTCAAAGACCGAGGACTATTTTTATCTCGGATTCCCCTATAAAAGTGACACATTTAATATGAGAATTCCCAGGTAATAGGCGTTTAATCTACATCAGTAACCATTCACGGGGGCAAAAGCAGTTTTTAACCTAAAAAGCTGGTTTTTACCGTGAACTGTTACGTTTTTTCTTGACATCTCACAATATTCATACATAATACCATATCATAGTTAAACCATAGTATTAGTAGGAATAAAGAAGGAAAATAAGATGAATGCTCATGTCGGCTGATTTACACCCGGATAATAATGTTGACTTTGAAGATTTTTTGATTTTCGCCGGTCACTGGCTCGATTACTGCCCGTCCAATTGGCCGCTCTGATTGACTTTTCAGACATGGATAAACTGAAAAAAAGAAGTAAGGAAGATTCAATGAATGACCACATAAAAAAGTGATCAAGGATGTAAAAGTTTTGAAAAAGTTCATTTATGAGAAAGGAAAGAAGATGAAAATTAAAATGAAAAGGCTAATTACAATTTGTGCAATATTAGGCCTGATATTGGCCGTCAGCGGCGTCACACAGGCGGATGTGTTTGGAACAGGCACCAATCAATTCACAATCGACTTCGTGCCGATATCTGGCAGCACGAACCCCAGCAGCGGGATTAGTCAGGGGGGAGGCAGCTTTATCTTTACGGGAGTCAACAACGACTATCGCATGGGCACCTGCGAGATCACCAACGACCAGTGGGACAAGTTCAAAAATGCCTATGGCACCGTGACGGGAAACCCGTTGAATGCGTACGACGACGCGCCCATCGGGGCGCTAACGTGGCCAACCAATAATGTGAGTTGGTACGAAATGGCGCAGTTCGTCAACTGGCTGAACACGAGCACGGGCCATCATGCGGCATACAATTTCACCGGTACGCAAGGCACGAGTAACTATACGTTTGCCCTTTGGAGCGCCGCCGAGGCCGACAATGGAACGAATCTCTATCGCCACAAGGATGCAAAGTACTATGTGCCTACGGAGGATGAGTGGGTCAAGGCGGCCTACTGGAATGCCACAAGCCTCACATGTCAGCTATACGCGAACGCGTCACCCAGTGACCTTATTTCCGGCGTGCCGGATCCTACTAAATGGAACTACCGAGACACTCCTATTTCTCCCCATCAACCCTGGAATGTCGGCAGCGGCAGACAAGAACTCAATGGCACGTTTGATATGATGGGCAATCTCTATGAAGTGACGGAAAGTCAGTATAACAATACTGGAGGTTATTCATGGACTGCCTATCACGGCGTCCGCAGTGCGTCGTATGCGGCCTGGTCCTACGAGCTCAAATCGATCATCCGGACTACCTTATCCCCGTACGACGAGAGCAGCAATATTGGTTTTCGTGTCGCCTCTGATATGAATACCGTCGTTATCAATCCGGCAGACCTCACGGGTGACGGGATGGTCAATTATCTCGATTTGGCGATATTGGTTGACCAGTGGCTTCAGCCCCCGGGCAGTCCCTCTGCAGATTTAAACAGCGATGGCATCGTGAATTTTGTAGATTTTGCCACATTCGCCGAAAACTGGCTCGGTGGTATTTAACAATTAATTATAGTTTTTATGGAAATATAAACCCTCACAAAATGACTGCAAGATGAGTCTGGCTGATGTTGCGCTTTTAGTCAATAACTGGTTAGCAGACTGTAAGGCCGACCCTGGCAATCCGGCTTGTGTCCCCGAATAACATTGACAAAGCAAATATCAAACTGACTGATGGCAGAGATTTTTATATTATAAATTTCCCTTTATCGTAAATTACTTCGCCATCTGCGAGTATCTGGCCATCGTTCATATCCGCCAGCAAATCCCAGTGAATCGCCGAATCGTTTGTTCCCCCGGTTTCGGGATATGCCGCCCCCAGAGCCATATGGATTGTGCCGCCCATTTTTTCATCGAACAGCATATTCTTGGTGAATTTGTTCACTCTCGAATTTGTCCCAATCGCAACTTCGCCAAAACCTCTTGCGCCGGGAATTTCCAGAACCTTATTCAAAAGCTCCTGTCCCTTGTCTGCCGTACCCTTTACAACCTGGCCATCCTTAATCTCCAGCCGAATGTCTTCGATTTCCTGCCCCATAAATATTCCCGGATATGAAAATCGCACAACACCATTGACGGAATTTTCCAGCGGAGCGGTAAAAACTTCGCCGCTGGGCATATTATTTTTGCCCGATGAGTTAATCCACTTTTTGCCCTCGGTGCTGAATCGAACATCAATTCCGCTGCCTTTATATTGTATCTGCGTCTTGTTGTTGAGCAAATCAACTAATTTTTGCTGGTCTTTTTCTAATTTTTCCCAACAGGCAATCGGATTCTCCTCATACAGAAAACAGCAGTTATACACAAAATCAGCATATTCCGCCTGACTCATTCCGCATTCCTGCGCCTCTGAATTTGTCGGAAAAACGCACAGCGTCCAGCGAAGCTCGTCGTTGGCCGCCCTTTGCATAAATAGTTTGTTAATTTCCGCTCTTGCCGCGCTGCATTTCTGTTTTTTTGCAGGGTCAACATTCTGCAATTCCTTGACATTAAACGGAGCGATTATATTCAAAACCGCATCGTATTTTTCATAGACATACCTGCTCAAAGGCGAAATATATTCAAGCTGCTGGTCGGATGCGTTATCATAAAATATTTTTTCCATGCCGTTCAGAGCGATTTTGAATTCAGGATACGCCCCCGCCGCAAGAGCATTGGCGTAAACCTCTTTGAGCAGTTCCTCAGCCAGATAACTGGAATTTATCAGCAATCTGTCGCCCTTTTTGATGCCCAGCGAATACTCAACAAGCAATTTCGCATACTTTTTAATAATATCGTTTGCCGCCATAAAATTTTCCCTTGTAAAAACAGCCTTTAGAACAGAGAATATACTGTTTTAAGGGTTTTATTTCAATATGATAAATGTTTTTATAAATTCGTTCAGCATAACTTTTCAGGCGCTTTTGCAGATTCTGCTCGTCTCGGTCGCCGGCGGATTTCTAATCCGCAAAAAAGTCATAACACAGGAACATCTAAAATCACTTTCAACAGTCGTTGTCCGCGTTTTGCTCCCCTGTATGACATTCTCAAATATCGTCCGAAATTTCCAGCCGGCCAATTTCAAAATCTGGCCGCTTGTGCCTTTAGTCGCAATTTTAACTATCGGGCTGGGGCTGCTGGCTGCAATAACGCTGTTTTGGCCGAATTTAAAAACAAACAAACATCACTTCGCCACAGCCTCCCTGCAAAACGCAGGCTATCTTATTCTGCCTCTTGGTAAAATCCTCTACCCGAAACAGTTTGACGAATTCGCAATGTATTGCTTCCTTTATATTCTCGGTATGAGTCCGCTGCTCTGGTCGATGGGCAAATATTTAGTAAGCTCAGGCGAAGACGAAAAAATTTCTTTCAAAGGCCTGCTCACACCGCCGCTCGTCGCCTGCATCAGCGCAATTATAATAGTTCTTGTAAGAATACAATTCCTAATTCCAAATATTATCCTCGATTCATCCGACCTGATAGGCTCTGCCACAGTGCCGATTGCAACATTTATTCTCGGCGCAGTCCTCGGAAGTATTTCGTTCAATATAAAATCGCATATTGGGGACGCTGTCAAAGTCCTGTTTGTGCGTTTGATTTTTGTGCCGATATGTACGATTGCCGTTCTTATGCTCACCGGCCTGCACAACAACTATCCGCTTTTGTGCAATCTGTTTGTTTTGCAGTCGTCCTCATCGCCTGCAACCGGATTGATTTTACAGGTAAAACACTATGGCGGAAACGAAGAAGAAGTCGGCTCAATCCTTATGCTCTCCTACATCGCCTGTATATTCACAATCCCATTCTGGCTCGCCGTCTGGACAATGCTGATTGGCTGATTACAGGATGATACCCTGTCATTCTCGCACAACTGAAAATTCATTTTTATTTGATTGGTCTTTCACACTCACCCCCTTCACCTGAATCAGCAGCCCTTAACTTTTTACCAACGCCACCTTCAATATAAAAGTCATCATGAAAACCATGATTGACATTCACAATAAAACCTTTTTTGTCTTTAATTGGATTATAAGTTACATGATAAGGAATCATTAACTTACAAACAGTGGTAGCAAAGCAATTTGGATCTTTGATGCCAAAACGTTCCTCTATCTTCCAACTTGGAATAGATTCCGGGCATATGCCATTGCTGTCGCAAGCCGCCTGAATCCCTTTTGCAAGCTTAATACCATATGCATCTGCCATATTTCCAGATACTATATGATATTTGAAAACACATACAAAAACCAAAATTGTAAGAGCTGGCCTGATAAGTTTTATCATGATTAACTTGTCAGGCGACTTAAACAGAATTGCTATAATTCTTTTAAAAAGCAAAATAATCGAACCTAAAAAAAACAAAAACAGCGGCAACCATATTGCTAAAAGAACAGTCGGGTTCCGAAGGGGAGGAACTAAGGCGAAAGGAACTACTAAAAACGGCGGCAAAAGAATATAAACCCATAGGTGTGAGCGTTTTTCCTGTCTATACGTGCGAGGAAGCATTCTTGAAATCAAAAAAGCCATGATACCTACAGTATACACTAACACTATGAGCCAAATATTGTAAATTAATTCAACACCTGTCCACATTTGATTAATCCATAATCATAACATAAACATTTTTATCTCTTATTTGCTATTATTACATCTTCAAATCCACTGAATCGGTAATGCGTTTGCCTTCAGCAGTAGTGCAGATTGCCTGCAGAATATACTTTTTGCCGGATTCAATGCCAGCCTCAAACACAAGCTCGATTTTGTAGCACCGCAGATAATCCTGCCAGGCGCTGAAATTTACGCCTGCATCCGTCAAATCAATATCCTTCCACAGATAAACCCTTGCGCCCCTCGACTCTGGCGTTCGCTGTTCGTATTGAAAAAGCTCAAACCGCCAAACACCTGATGCTTTTATTCTTGAGCCGAACTGGTCAAGCACATCAGCATAAACATTAATTTGTCCATTGCCGACATATTCGGTGAGCTGATTAAATTTTATCTTATCCGCAGCAAAAATACAGTCTTTGCGAACACTATTGCTGTCAGCGGAAAGCCCTGAATTATAGGTTTGCACCTGTCCTTCTTCACAGCCGCAGATTATCGGCAGAACAAACAAAACGCACATCCAAATAATTTTTTTCATAGTTCTCATCGCCTCCGGCGATTCCACATTTTTTATATTTGATTTTTGATTTTTAATTTTCTTCTAATCTAATATATGTCCGAACCTGTCTTTTTTCGTCTTCAGATAATTCGCATTATGCGGTCCAGGCTTTGTCTGCAGCGGTATCTGCTGGACAACTCTAATCCCATAAACTTCAAGTCGGGATGTCTTCTTGGGATTGTTCGTCAGAATTTTAATCTGTCTCAGCCCCAAATCCCTGATTATTTGCGCCCCGATTCCATAATCGCGTTTATCCGCCGCAAACCCAAGTTCAAGATTCGCCTGCTCGGTATCAAACCCCTGCTCCTGCAATTTATACGCGTGCAGCTTATTGGCAAGCCCAATACCCCTGCCCTCCTGACGCAGATAAATAATCGCTCCGCAGCCGGCCTTTTCTATCATTTGCATCGCAGTAATAAGCTGATAGCCGCATTCACATCTCTGCGAATGAAACAAATCACCCGTCATACATTCCGAATGAACGCGCACAAGCACTGGCTCATCGACAACAATAGGTTCGCCATTACTGTCAAGTTTGCCTGCATTCCCCTTGCACAACGCAAGATGCGGCTCAACGCTTGTCTGACTTTGATACCCGATAAGCTGAAATTCGCCGTAATCCGTCGGCAGAAATACCGATTGAATCCGTTTAATCTGACTCTCCCGCTGTAAACGATATTCAATCAGCTTGGCAATGGTCGTCATTTTCATTTTATGCGTTTTGCAAAACTCCAGAAGCTGGGGCACACGAGCCATCGTACCATCTTCATTCATAATTTCGCAAATCACGCCGGCAGGCTTCATTCCCGCCAGCCGCATCAAATCGACCGACCCTTCCGTCTGCCCTGCTCGCGTAAGCACCCCGCCGTCCTTCGCCCGAAGCGGAAAAATATGCCCCGGCCTTGCCAAATCTGCCGCCTTAGCTCCGTCAGCAATAGTAACCTGTATGGTATGCGCCCTGTCAGCCGCGCTTATGCCGGTCGTAATTCCATCAGCCGCGTCAATACTCACGGTAAATGCCGTACCGAGTTTGGCAGTATTTTCGACTGCCTGCGGATGCAGACCCAGCTCGTCGCATTTTTCGCTCGTCAAAGGCAGACAAATCAGCCCGCGGGCGAATTTCGCCATAAAATTTACTATCTTCGGCGTAGCCGATTCTGCCGCGCAAACCAAATCGCCTTCGTTTTCTCGGTCT
>Ga0172379_10001192_pt1 | contig 54493 bp, 55 predicted proteins | sample GrowelOW334metaG_FD_119756 | JGI IMG/M metagenome (GOLD analysis project Ga0172379, IMG submission 119756) | Groundwater microbial communities from an aquifer near a municipal landfill in Southern Ontario, Canada - Groundwater well OW334 metaG | ecosystem: Environmental > Aquatic > Deep... | reverse complement strand
ACTGTTGTCAAAGCCGCATTTCTTTGTTTTCTGTTTTTACCTTTTGGTCCGAATATTGAAATTTCCCAGTTTGGAAATGTTCCTTTTTCTTTTGCTATTTCTTCTGAATAATCATGTGCGGTTGTGTTTACCAAATGCATTACTCTTTTTGCTGTGGCAAAGCCTTGTTCGCAGTTGTAGGGGATTCTTAGTTGATAAAGCATATCTGCGAAGCCCATTATTCCAAGTCCCACTCTTCTGTTGTTTCTGAATACTTTGTTTATTTTTTCGACAGGGAAATCTGACATGTCGATTACGTTATCAAGAAGGCGGACTCCCATTTTTACTACGTGTTTTAATTTTTCTTCTTCAACTTTTCCGTCTTTTACGAATTTTCCTAAATTGATTGATCCCAAATTACAAACATCTCCGTCATGAAGCCATTGTTCTCCGCATGGATTTGTGGCTTCAAGTCTGCCTAGTACCGGAATAGGGTTTGTTCTGTTTGCGGCGTCAGGGAAAAGGACTCCCGGTTCGCCGTTTCTCCAAGCCGAATTAATGATTTTGTCCATTAATTCAGAAGCTGTAATTGTTTCTTCAATTGCCTCAATGAATGCACCTCTTTTGTTTCTAACAACTCTTCGTGGTTTCATTTTTTGGCCTTTGTATTCACACATCCATGGTTCTTTTGAACCGCTTTCGACTTGTTGCATGAATTCGTCTGTAAGTGCTACTGAAATGTTGAAATTTACAAGTGTGCCTTCTTCCCATTTTGATTCAATGAATTCCAAAATATCCGGATGATCAATTCTCATGACTCCCATATTTGCGCCGTGACGGCCTTGTTGTTTTATGACGCCGAATGCTTCGTTGTAAACTTTCATGAACGAAACAGGGCCTGATGCAACTCCCTGTGTCGCGCTGGCACGTGTTCCTGCCGGTCGAAGAAGATGCCATGGAAATCCAAGTCCTGATCCCGCTTGTTGGAGAAGTGATGCGTCTCGTAATGTGTCGAAAATTCCGCGCATGCTGTCTTCTGCGTGTAGAACAATACAGTTTGCAACGAGTTTTGTTTTTCCTCCTGCGTTTGCAAGTGTGCGTCCTGCAGGAATAAATTGAAAGTTGTAGAGAATATCTCTAAAATTTTCTGCAAATTCTTCAACTTCTTGTTCGCTTTTTCCGTATTGTTTCTCAACGCTTGCAAGTGCTCCTGCGACTCTTGAGAACATTTCTTCTGGTGATTCTATTACTTCTCCTTTTTCATTTCTTTGTAGATATCTTCCCGCCAAAACTTTTAGAGCGTTTAGGCTAAATGGAAGTTTTGTTGTTTTCCCGTTTAAAACTTCTTCTTGTGTATAACGAATGTTTTTGTGCTGTTCTCTGTATAAAATGTATGCTTTTGCTGTTTTTGCGTGTCCTCCTTCTATCAAAATTTTCTCAACCAAATCTTGGATTTGCTCGACTGTAGGAATATTGCTTTCATCTTTGAAAAAGACTTCAAGAACTGCCGACACTTGATTTGATATTTGTTCTGCAACTTCAGTTTTTTCTCCGCCCACCGAATTTGCGGCTTTCCATATTGCTTCAGTAATTTTGGCTTGATCGAAGTCTACAATGGAGCCATTTCTTTTCTTTATTTTTTTGATAGGTGACATGGGCTTAAGAGGTTATTGTTTTGTTGTTTTTACGCCTGCGTTTTTTGGCGCAGGAGACATTTCCCATAGGAATGAGGATTTTCCATATATAGTAGCCGTTTTTTGTTTGGCATACTATATCTAGTGGGTGCTTTAAATGATATCAGAGTGTTTGAGGTATTAAAAGAGAATTATGGGAAGAAGATGTTGCGAGTTTTTGTTTTTGTTTTTGTGGGATGATTTATGTTCCTATTTTATTAAATTTCTATTTAAATCTTCTTTCGATTAAAAATCAACTAAAAAAAATTTGCCATCCTAGATCCTTTGGCGTCTAGCCTTGCATGTGTTCAAATATGTGGTATAATAACATTCTTGATTTTCAATAATAAAGTTTATGTCTAGTGAAATGTCATATTGGGAAGGAGTGGAGAAGGCGAGAGCGCAGGGGCTTATAGAAGGCGAGCCGGGGAAGCGTTTTAAACGTCTCTATGAACTATATTCTCACAAATCTGGGTTGAATGATTGTAATTCTCGTGTTCTTAATCCGATTATTTCAAAACTTTTGAGAGCATTATCCGTAAAAAATGATGCGTTGCGAATTCTTGAAATGGGGCCGGGTGCGGGTGTGGCTGTTTCGCAGATGAGACATATTATTAACGATGCCGTTATTCATACGATGGCTGGAGCTACGCCTATAAATCCATATTGGCAATTTGCGGAGGGGATTTTGGATGATGTGACCGATTCTTATTTCGGAGATGTTGCAGCTGCTTTATATAGATATTTATCGCGTAAAAAAATTGAGTCTTCTGGTTCTTTTGATATGTCCAAGCTTACTCCCGACAATATTATGTTTTTGCAAACACAGCTTGAGAGGCGCGTGTTTGATGTTGTTGAGCTACCTTATGTAGATTATCAGTGGTGTGGGGATTTTCCTGATGAAAATCCTTTGAAAAAAAAGAGTTATGATTTTATTTATGAAAATTGCGGGCCCAATTATCATATTGGAGGAAAGACGAATATAGATGTCAGAGGCAGAACGATGGAATTGTTGGCTGAAGGTGGAATGGCTGTGTTACTTGACGTTCCCATGAAAGAATATAATCTTGATGGTTCATATGTGCATTTCTCGACTTTGAATGTTGATTTTTTGGCTCATCCTGACAATGAAATCGCTAAAAGAATGGCTAAATTGCCTTATGGTGTGACCAGATTTGGGATAGAAAATAATTTCCAGAATGTTCTTGACGATATGATTGCCGAAAAGGCCGCTTAAAGCCTTTAAAAGTTGGTAGCGCCAGGGAGAATCGAACTCCCATTTACGGGATGAAAACCCGTTGTCCTGACCGGTAGACGATGGCGCCATGTGTTTTTTTGTGCGTTTGTTGACGCGAGCATTAGTATAAGGACTTGAAGTCTAAAGTCAATTTCATTTTACTTCATTATCCTTTTTCGTGACGTATTGCTTTATTTCCGGATTTTGCATCTCTTTTGTCTTTTCTTCTTCTGTTATTTTTGTGAAGGCTGAAGAATCCGTTATTTTTGTGTTTAAACCTGAATTTTCCGTCTTTAATATCTCATTTTTCAATTTTTCTTGTTCCAGTGCGTATCCTTTTTGTGCAGAGTCGTTTGTTACCATGAAAAATATTCCAACCAAAACAATAATCATTGAAGAAAGCGTTATTATCAACATTCTAGCCGCTTTTTTTGCTTCTGCCTGAAGTGTCGGTTTTTGGTACATTATGGCAAATGGATTACTTTGTCTTGTACATTTATAACGCCTACAGATAAATCTGCAAGTGATTCGAATGCTCCCATTGACAGGTCAATTATTCGTCCGTGGCCGTATGGTCCGCGGTCTATTATTTTTACTTGAATTGATTTTCCTGTTGCGAGATTTGTCACTTCAACTATTGTTCCGAATGGCAATGTTTTGTGTGCCGCGACAAAACTTGTATTGTCCAATTTTTCGCCGGATGCCGTGTTTGCTCCGTCTGCGCCATTCCCGTAATAAGTGGCTTTCCCGAATTCTACAAGGTCTACTGTGTCATTCATTATTTTTCTGTAAATAATTTCCGCCATGTATCCGCGAGTCATGTCCTGATTCGGGTCGATTTTATTTTCAAGCGTTATGTTCACAAGGTTTTTTTGTTTTGCGTATGCGGCATATTTCGCGAACCAATCTGTGCTTGTTGCATCTGCGAAAATGTCATCTGTCGGTGGATACTCCAATTCCGGATAACAATTTAAAAATATTTTTAATGACTCTGCGAGATTTATAGTTTTTTCCGGTTGAAATGTTCCATCTTCGTATCCTGAAATAATATTTTTTTCTTTTGCAATTGAAACATATGGCGCAAACCATGATGTTGCAGAAACGTCTTGGAGAGGGGATTCATTTGTTTGAGTAAGTGTTTCTTGTCTTTGCGCTATGTCTGTTTCTGTTGTGGCTCCGCTTGCGAGCAAGAAGATTTTCAAAGCTTCCGCGCGAGAAATTTTTTGTTTTGATTTGAATGTTCCGTCTTCGTATCCTTGAATAATGTTATTTGCGCGTAAGTAATCTATTGCAACGAAATGCGAATTTCCTGAACTTACGTCTGAAAAATTATCGGGCGCTAAAGCGCTTATTATCTTTGGTGTATGCGAAATCGTCGCGATTAAAGTTATTATAGGAATGAGTAGCCAAGTGATGTTTTTTTTGGTACTCATGGGTAGGTTTTTTAAATTTTAGAATTTCGGTTTAATGATGATATGTCTCATTTCTCCTTCTCCGTCGCTCAATGTTTCGATGTCTTCATATCCTGATCCCATACACATTAAATGTATTTTTCTTCTGAAATATGGAGACATTGGAGGAAGTCTTTGCGGACGGTGAAATTTTCTCGCCATTTCTATTTTTCTTTGGGCCATTGCAATCATGTTTTCTTCTTGGCGTTTTCTGTATTCGTCAACGTCCAAAGTAATTGAAAAATTTTCAGTTTTGCATTTTTTCCATGCCATTACTTTTAATAAATGCTGAATTGCTTGAATGTTTATTCCTCTGAAGCCTATCAGTAAATTTGGATTTTCGCTTTTTATATTTATTAAAAAAGTGTCTTTTTCATCTTCAACTATATCAATGTCTGTGTACGGGACTTCTATTTTTTTTAGAATATCTTCCAGGGTTTCCTTTAATGTTTCTATTATTTCCATAATTAAATTTTTTTAAAGTTTAGTTTGTTGTTATGACTCTGACTGTCGGCTCTTTTTCTTCTTTATCATCTTTGTGATCTGATTTTCCTTTGTTTACAATAATTTGCTGAACGATTCCGTAAAGTGTTGAAGTTCCCCAATAGAATGCAACACCAGCCGGTAAAGATGCTGTGAATACTGCAATCATTACAGGCATTATGTATATCATCATTTTCGATGCGCTGGCCATTTCTCCGCCTTGTTTCCCTGTTCCCATCGAGAGTTTCATTTGTAGAAATTGAAGGCCTCCAATGACAATTGGAAGTACATAAAGATTTGGCTTTGACAGGTCAATAATTCCGAAGAATGAATGAGAAATATCTCCCAATGTAAAGTTTTCGTATGCTTTGTATAATAAGTATGTGTTGTCCGGATTTAAACTGTCTTGAACAACATAGAAAATTCCGATAAGGAATGGAAGTTGTAAAAGAAGAGGTAAACAACTGCCCATTGGATTTACTTTTGCCTCTTTCCATAAAGCCATTGTTTCTGATGCGATTTTTTGTTGATCTCCTTTGTATTTTTCTTTGATTTTTTCAAGTCTTGGTTGAATATCTTGCATTCGTTTTTGTGATTTCATAGCCTTTTGTGAAGGCACGAGCAAAATTGTTCTTATTATTAATGTAAGAATTATGATTGCCAATCCGATGTCATGGCCCGGCATTATTTTTGCAAGGAAAATCATTACATTGTAAATAGGGCGGTAGAAAATTCCCACCCAAAGTTTAGAAAAAATTCCTTCTTCAACGACTGTAAATTCATTTGAAGTAATCGTTTTTTCTTCTTCACCGATTTTTATTGTTATTTCCGCTTTATATCTTCCCATGTCTCCAAAGAGTGTGTGATTCCAGTTTGTATAAGGGATAAGTGCTTCTTTTGTTGGGAGTATTTCTATGTTTTTTTTGTCTGTACAATCAAGTTTTGGTGAATATGTCTTTTTCACCCATTCATTTTTCTCGTTTCTATATGTGTCAAATGGTTCAGCGGGGCATTTGCTTGGGATTGTGATTGCTGAAGTCGTGTTGTTTTTTATTTTTACTGTGACTATGTCTCGTCTTGAATATTCATTGTCTGTTGTTGTGAAAACTACCGTGTTTTGAAGTGTTTCTTCTGGTTGGGCAGGGCCTTTAAATAGGTTTATTACCCAGTTCACAACTAAAAATATAGCTAAAAAGATTAAAATATTCTTTACTAATTGGTTGAACTTTTCCATTTTAGATCTTGGTTACTAATTCTTCCGTTATTTTGTAGATTTCCTTAAATTCTTTTGAAAGAATCTGTTTTTTTGGAATGAGTATCATGTCTAGAGGCTTTAGGCTTGGTTTTTCTTTGATAATCAGCCTTAATGCTTCGTAAACCTGTCTTCGTACTCTATTTCTGTCCACCGCTTTTTTTGCGAATTTTGTGCTTACTATTATCCTAAATCTTGGAAATCCGATTTTATTCTCCCAGAATCTTACCACAAAGAGTTTCGAATCAAAAGACTCTCCTTTTTTAAGGATGAGTTCTATGTATTTTTTTGGGATCTTAAATTTTTTTGCGATCATCCTTTAGAGTGGATCTTAACGGTAAGGCTTTTTCTGCCTTTTGATCTTCTTCTGTTCAACACAACTGCGCTTCTTTTTAGAAAGCCGTGAGTTTTTAGTCTGATTCTTTTCTTTAGTTTTCCTAACATGGTGTTTGATTATTTCTATAATGTATTTTAATACTTCGCGTGGTGATTTTACAGAGGAAGGTTGGATTAGTCAATCTTAAGATTTTATGTAAAGGCAGTATATCTTTTCGGTTTGTTTTTTTCTTGCAAATAATATGTTTACTAAAGTATATTTGTGTAGTAGGATGCACTCTAGTTTAAATTTTGATCCAAAAGAATATGGCGATAAAAGCAGGATATGAGTTTCTGTTTTTTGGAAAGGACGATAATAGTTTTCTTGAAAATTATTATTATGACCTTTTCCAAGATTTTGGGGACAAAAGCGGTCAGATTTTTATAAATTTGGAAATTCAAAACAATCCTGTTGATGCTGAGGAAATAGGGCAGGTTATTTTTGAGAGCATGCAGAAGGTGTTTTTTGAGGATGTTGGAAAAGATCCTTATGAAAGATTTGAGGCCGGTCTTAAGGCTGTAAATGGTGTTTTGAATGAATTTAAAGCGCAAAAAGTTTCAGGATATATTGGAAATTTGAATGTTATTATTGCCGCAATAATAGGGGATACGCTTTATTTGACTCAATGTGGAGACAGTGAGGCTTATCTTATAAGAAAAAGATTTATTAGTGTTGTCAGCGAAGGTCTTAGCGATGAAGTCACAAACGGGGATGTTTTCGGGAATATCGCTAGTGGATCGATAGAAGTCGGGGATTTTGTTTTATTCTCTTCAACAAGACTTTTGCGTTATATAAGTAAGACGGATTTGTCTAAGGCTACAGGTGGAAACGATGTTATGAATTCTTTGAATGAGATTAAAGATACGATGTCTACTGAGATTTTGGGACGAGTCGGACTTACGGGAATTCTTTTTTCAAAGGCTACAAAAGCTGAAATTGAAGATGCTTTGGATGATGTTGAATTCTCAGAGAAAGGAGTACTTGAGTCTTCTAAAGGCCATACTTCTGCGCAAAAAGAGACTTTGTCAGGAAAATTTTTGACTGCAATTAAGGGATATGGAGCGAGAGGTGGAAGCAAGCTTTCAGGAATTGGATTTTTTGAAAAAATTAAAGATTTTTGTTCAAGATTTGTTTCCGGTCTTTTTTCGAAAGGATTTGGCAAAGATAAAATTTTGGCGCTTTTGGTTGTACTTATTATAGTACTTGGTGCTGGAATTTGGGTTTATGGCGTTAATAGCGCTCAAAGAGAGCAACTTGTTAAACTTGATGAGATTTTGACAGGTGTTCAATCAAAGATAACAGAGGCGGATACCAAAGGATCTTATGATAAGGCGGCGGCGAAAGATGTCTTGGATAAGGCTTATGTCGATGCCATGAGTGTTTTGAATTCCGGATATTATAGAGATAAGGCGAAGCTTTTCTTGGTTCAAATAGATGAAACAAGAGATAAACTTGATAGTGTTCAAAGAGTTGAAAATCCTAAAATTGTGGCCGATCTTACAAAAAAGAGAAGTGATGTGAATGCGCTTGGTTTCACTGAATCAAAAGGAAGGATTTTTGTTTATGAATATAATGCGCTTTACGAGCTTGTTCTTGATCAAATTCAAGATCCTTTGACTATTGATAAAACTGAAACTGTGATTGCTGGAACAGGTTTTTCTGATAGAAATTCTGTCGTTTTCCTTACAAAAAATGGCAAGATGATCGAATACAGCAATGGAACAATGAATTTTATGGACACAGCTGATACGACATTCCATAAGGGAAGTTATGTTGTTGATTGGGGAAATAAGGTTTACTTGCTTGATACCGAAAATAATCAGATTTGGAAATATGCATATAAGGCTACGACCGGCGGTTTTGGAAATGCAGAGCAATATTTTGCAAAGGAAAAAGTTGATTTGGCTGGGGCAAAGAGCTTTGCAATTGATTCAAATGTTTATGTTTTGATGAGCAACGGAGATATAAATAAGTATTATGGCGGAACTAAAGTTGATTTCTTCATCAATAATCCTCCATTTAATTCGCTCAAAGATCCTTCAATTGTTTATACTAATGATAAGCTTGATTACGTGTTCGTTGTTGATGCACAAGGCAGAATCTTGCTTTACCAGAAGGATACAAAAACGGGAAATCTTGTTTATAGTATGCAATATTTGTTCCCTAATATCGGAGAAATTCGCGATATAAGTGTTGATGCTGATTCAAAGAAAATACTTATATTAACGAAGGATAAGATTTACGAATCGAATTACTAGTTGGAAATTTCTTTCGCAATCTGGAGTTCTTCGTCCGTTTTTATTACGAGAATTTTTGATTTGCTTGTTTTTGAGGAGATTATTTCTTTGGATAGGCGGTTTGCTTTTTTGTCGAGAGAGATGCCGAAATGTGAGAGGTTGTCTATTGTTTTTTCTCTTATATAAAATGCGTTTTCGCCTATGCCGGCGGTGAAAATTATTGCGTCTATTCCTTTTATGGATGCTGACATTTCTGCTATGTGTTTTGCAAGATGGTATGAAAATATTTCAATTGTGGATATGGCTTTTTTATCTTTCTTTAGCGATTTTTTGTATATCTCTCTCATGTCCCAGCTTATTTCAGAAAGTGCTAAAAGCCCCGATTTTTTCAGATAAATTTCTTCTATTTTTTCGAGCGAAAGTTTTAGAGATTTTGAAAGATAGAATGTTATCGCCGGATCGATTGAGCCGCAACGTGTCCCCATAATCATGCCTTCAAGAGGCGTAAATCCCATGGTTGTGTCCATTGCTTTTCCTCCTATTGATGCTGTTATCGATACTCCGTTTCCGAGATGACATGAAATTATTTTTGCTTTTTTGTTTCCCAAAATCTTGAGTGCTTTTTCTGTTACAAATTTATGACTTATGCCTTGAAATCCATATTTTCTTATTCCGTGTTTTTCATGTAATTCTCTTGGAATGGCGTAAAGAAAAGCTTTCTCAGGTGTCGTGGAGTAAAAGCTTGTGTCGAAAACTGCATAATGTTTTGCGTTTGGCAGATATTTTTTGCACGCCAAAATCGCTTCCAGATTTATTGGATTGTGGAGTGGAGCGATAGAGGATAATTTTTTAATTTCTTCAATTAATTTTTTGTCTATTTCAGTTGGCTTTGAATATTTTTCTCCGCCGTGTACGACTCTGTGTCCTACGCGTTCGATGTCGTTTAGCGAGGATATTTTTCTTGAGGCAATCAGCTCTTTCATCGCTGATTTAAGGGCTAATTCTATTGTTGGAGTTTTTGATTTTTTATTAACTTCAATCAAATTTTCCGTCAAACTGGAAAAATTTTTCCCATCAAAAAGTTCGTATTTCAATGAAGATGATCCGGCATTTATTACGAGAATTTTCATACGTCTTTATATACATGAGTTCCGACTTTTGGCTGTACTAAAACTTTTACTCCTATGTCACTTCCTGATTTTGCTACTACAACATCTTCTCTGTCGATTTGTATTGAGTCTATTATTTGCTCAAAAAGGCCTCCCTCTTTTTCGAAAATTAATGAATCGCCTTTGTGAATAGGGCTTGTTACTTTTATAATCGCTACATTTATTTTATCAAAATATCCTTCGCATATTCCGCAAATTTTCATTTCTCTAAATTCAGAAGAAGATTTTTTTATTGATTTTTCTTCAAATTCTTCGAAAAGTTGTTCAGAGGGCAGTGGTTCTCTTTCGTAAATTTCGGGCGTTAAATCATTCTCAATAGATGAGATAGAATTGTAGTCGACGTCCATCGGTCTTAATATTTTACTGCGTCGTGTCGTGGTTCTTTTTGTTGTACGTGATGCGGATTTTCGCGTCTTTGGCAAAACAGATTTTCTTCTGCCTTTTGCGGCAAGACTTCGTTTTCTTTGAAATGCGGGAATATTGTAAACGTTTATTTCGTCCATGGAATTGAGGTAATTTCGTGTTCTATTATAACAGAAATTATATTTTAAAGAAATTTTTTATTTCTTGTCTTACTATTATTTTCCCTATTTTGAAATATGAGATTGGTTTTGTGATCAGTTTTATTTTTTTATCTGAAAAAGAAGATTTTTTTATTGTATCAATTATTTCAATTGTGTTCTTTTGGCTTCTGATAAGGCTGTATGAAATATCTAAATCTTTTAAATCATGACAATCGGCTGTCGAAATCATTGGCAGATTTGATTCTTTTGCGATTGATATCGCTTTTTTGTTGAAGTTTTTTGTCGAGGTATAACAGAATGAATATTCTATGGCGTCGAATAATTTTATGTTTTCGATGAGATCTTTTTTTAAAGTTGTTCTTCCCGGGAAGAATGGATGCGGGGCTATTATAAGGCAGTTTTTGTGTGTTGATTTATATGTTTCCAGTTCTTCAAATGTTTTTATTTCTTCAATTTCTTTGTCTACATTTATTCCTAAAATGTGTTTTTTATTTATTTCAAATTCTATTCCCGGAATTAATAAAATCCCTTTTCTTTGTGCGTATTCTTTTAGTTCTTTTGTGAAAATCACTTTTCTATGGGAAGTGATTGAGAGAACGTCATATCCCAGTTTTTTGGCTTCATCTACCAATTGTTTCGGCGTGTGAGAAATATGATCTGCTAAATCTCCTGCGGTGTGCGCATGAAACTGACATTTTAGAAAATTCTTGGAAATTATTTTTTTCTGTGTCAAATTTTTTTATTTTGAAAGGATTTTTTTGAAATTTCCATCAAAGTTTTGTAGAAAATTTTTCATATCCAATACATCGTTTTTTGTAATACTTTCTATTTTTGAATGTTTTCTTTGTTGTCCTTCAAGTCTTATTGTTTTATTTACTATTACCGTTACAAGTGAGGTTGCGTGACATTTTTCACAATGCATTTCAAAAAGTCCTTCGTTCTTTGTCGTGGCGATTACGTTTATTTTATTTTCCACGTATTTTGTTTTACATCCCAAACATTCACATGTTTCCGTGAGTTGTTTTACTGTTGATTTTAATTCGTTTATGTTCATTTTTATAATTTTTCTAATGCTTTTTTTATTCTTTTAAGTGATTCTTCTTTTTCTAAGGTGTACATGACTTCGAAGACTCCCGGGGAAAATTCAAGTCCGCTTAATGCCGCTCTTAGAGGCCAAAAAACCTGTCCATTCTTGCACGCTAATCTCTCAACGATTTTTGTAAGAACATTTTTTATTTCGGAAGTTTTCCAGTTTTCCAATTTTCCGAGATCTTCCTGTGCTATTTCGAGCGATTTCTTTGCCCAAGAAAAGTCTACTCCCATTTTTTCATGCGTCAATAATTCTTTGGAATAGTTTGGTAGCGAAAAATAAAAATCTATTTGTGACGAAATTTCTTTCGGATCGCGCAGAATTTTTTCTTCAACTGTTACCAGCATTTTAAAAATATTTTTGTCTGACAAATATTTTTTATCTAAATATTTTTTGCAAATTTCCAACAATATTTTTCCTTTTTCTTCTGTAAATTTTTCTTCTTTTTCTTCTGACGTGAATATAAATTTTGGCTGATCTTTGCGAGATAAATCAATCTCAACTTTTTCGTCTATTCCTTTTGCAAGCGCAAAAATCTTTTTATTGAAAATTTCTTTTTGCCATTTCCAATTGAACCAATCCAGTTTTTCTACAGAGAAAACTGCGCCTGCTTTATGAACATGTTCAATTGAAAAAAGTTCTTCAAGTTCTTGAAGTGTGAAAATTTCTTTTTCTTCTCCGCCTCCCGGATTCCATCCCAAAAATGCTGCAAAATTTATAATAGCTTCTTTTAAATATCCTTTTTCAATATAACTTTCGACAGAAACATCTCCTTGGCGTTTTGATAATTTGCTTTTGTCTTCGTTCAAAAGCAGTGGTAAGTGTGCAAACTCCGGATGTTCCCAGCCAAATGCTTTATAAAGTGCAATGTGTTTTGGCGTGGATGGAAGCCATTCTTCTCCTCTTATCACGTGTGTTATTTCCATGAAATGATCGTCAACCACGTTTGCGAGGTGATATGTAGGGAAGCCGTCTGATTTTATAAGGATTTGATCGTCGATTATTTTGCCGTCAAATTGTACGTTCCCACGAACAAGATCTTTAAATTTTATTAATTCATAAGGCATTTTTTGTCTTACTACGAAAGGAATTTTTGCATTTAATTTTTCTTCGATTTCTGACTTTTGTAATTTTGCGCATGTTCTGTCATACATTGGTGGAAGTTTGTTTTTCTCTTGTTCCTCACGCATTTTATCCAAGCGTTCTTTTGTGCAAAAGCATCTATATGCGTGTCCGCTTTCTATAAGCTCATTGGCGTGTTTTAGATAAATTTCTGTTCGTTTTGATTGTGTGTATGGGCCAAATTCTCCTTTCTCAGAGCCATCAAGCAGTGGTCCTTCATCGTGGTCAATTCCTATCCATGAAAGTGTTTTTATCAAGTTTTCGACTGCGCCTTCGACGAATCTTTCTTGATCTGTGTCTTCAATTCTTAGCAAAAATTTGCCTTTATTTTTGCGTGCGAATAGATAACAATATAGCGCTGTGCGAAGCCCTCCAACGTGCAAATATCCTGTCGGTGATGGTGCAAATCGTGTACGAACCATGTGTGTATTGTGATTTTAGTAAATTACGAATGGATTATACATTGTTTTTCCTCTGGAAAAAAGGGGCTGTGTCGTGTAAAATAAAGGGGCTTGAAATGAGTGTTTTTTATTAAAGTTAAACCTTTTATATGGGAAGAAGAAGGCTTAGAAGAACAGTACGAAGGAAACGCGCTACTGTGAATATAAAAGTTGACCCTACGATTGCCAGAGAAATTTGGGCTACTATTTTGTTGGCTATTGGAGTTCTTACAATCTTGAGCATTAAGGGGTCTTTTGGGCCTGTTGGTAATCTTTGGGTTGGATTTTTGAGCCCGATTTTGGGATGGGGTATTTATATTATTCCTGTTCTTTTTATAGTTGTTTCTTCGATGATGTTTTTGTCCAAGGACATTGAATTTGGCGCTTCGAGGATTTTTGGAATTATCTTGTTTATGACTTTTGGGCTTAGTCTCGTGCATCTTTCAGTTCCTATTGAACATATTTATGATTATGCCACGGCCGGTAGATACGGTGGATGTGTGGGATTTGTGACGAATTTTTTGTTTTTGCAGGTTTTGAATGTTGGAAGTGTCGGTGCGACGATAATTTTCATCACGGGCTTTTTGGTCTCGTTAATGCTGGTTTTTGAACTTTCTATTATTGAACTTGTGCGTTTTGCAATTCCACAAATAAAAATTGAAACTTCTCGTTCACATGGAAGACTTAAAAAACGCGGAATTTTTGGCGAAGACGACGATGAATATGAAGAGGAAGATATTTCTGAGCCTGAAATTTTTATACATAAATCAAAAATAAGCTCTCCTAAAAATGCAGAGAAAAATAAAGATGAAGACATCGAAAAAACTGTTGACGAAGAATTAAATGAAGAAGAAGAGAAATCTGGGCTCTCTATCAATCGGGGAGATGAGACCGCTATGGCGCTTGATAAAGCGGTAAAAACGGAACATGAAGAAATTGAATGGGAATTTCCTTCGCTTGATTTATTGCTCAATGGAGATAGTAATGTTGTTGTTGATGAGAAATTTTTGAAAGAAAGTGCGGAGAAAATCAGAAAAAAACTTTCTCAATTTGATATTGAAGTCGCGATGCATGAAGTTAATGTTGGACCGACTGTTGTTCAGTATACTTTGAAACCAAATGAGGCGGTAAAGCTTTCCAAAATTACATCTCTGAAGAACGATATTGCGCTTGCGTTAGCCGCGGAAAAGGTTCGTATTGAAGCGCCGATTCCCGGAAAATCTTTGGTCGGAATTGAGGTGCCGAATGTTTACAGAGCTATTGTTTATCTTCGTGAAATTCTTGAAAGTTCCGAATTTGGACTTTCAACTTCAAAATTAACATTGCCTCTTGGCCGTGATGTCGCGGGAAAGCCTATTGTCGCAAGTCTTGATTCTATGCCGCATTTGCTTATAGCAGGAACGACAGGAAGTGGAAAATCTGTTTGTATGAACACGTTTTTGGTGTCCTTGCTTTATCAAAATTCTCCAGAGGATTTACGTCTTATATTGATTGATCCGAAAAGAGTTGAGCTTTCTTCTTATAATAATATTCCGCATTTGTTGACTCCTGTGATCCAAGATCCTGAAAAGGCGGCCATTTCTCTTAGATGGGTTGTTGGTGAGATGATGAGAAGATATCGAGAACTTTCTTCAAAAAGAGTGAGAAATATTGCTGAATTTAATGAAGTTGATGGTGTTAGAAAAATGGCGAGAATTGTAGTTGTGATTGATGAATTGGCGGATTTGATGTTGGCGGCCGGAAAGGAAGTTGAGGCTTCTATATGCCGTATCGCGCAGATGGCGAGAGCTGTCGGAATTCATTTGATTATTGCTACGCAAAGTCCGAGGGTTGATGTCATTACAGGACTTATTAAGGCAAACATTCCTGCGAGAATTGCTTTTGCAGTTTCAAATTCTATTGATTCAAGAATTATTTTGGATTGTATGGGAGCGGAAGATTTGGTCGGAAAAGGGGATATGCTTTATCTTCCGGTTGGTCGCAATAAACCGCTGAGGGTACAGGGAATTTATGTGTCTACGGAGGAAATTGAAAGAGTTGCGAACAGGGTTAAACTTACTGTTGCTCCTGAATATAATAATGAAATTACTTCGACTGAAACTTCAAAACAAAAAGTTTTGGGAGTGCCTGATTCCGATGCCGGAAATTCTGATGATGATTTGTACGCACAGGCTTATACGGTTGTGACGGAAAGCAGAAAAGCTTCGGCGTCATTACTTCAAAGAAGGCTGAAGGTGGGATACGCAAGGGCGGCAAGGCTTCTTGATTTGCTTGAGGAAAATGGAGTTGTCGGGCCTGCGGACGGTGCGAAGCCTAGAAGGATTATGAGTGAAGAGGAACAGATGTAATATTTATTAGGCTATCTTTATCAGAATGAAGAAGCCTATTATTAGTGCTGATGCGAAGGCTGTTGTTGCAAGCATTCCATAGATTACGAATCTTGGGTTTGAGCTTTTTTGTGTTTTTTTGAATCCGAAAAATATCAGTACTGTCATCAACAAAAGTCCTGCTATAAGGCCATATTCTCCCAAAAATTTTGAAAGAAACAACCAAGTGATTGCTGTAAGAAACGTGCCTAAAAAGAACATTGAGATCTTTGAAAGTATGTTTACTGATTTGCCTTGATTTGTCGTGATGACGATTTTCATTTGAAAATTTGAGGAGCTATTTCGTGAAATATTCTATCGCGTTTTTGAAGACTTGCAAACCTTTCCCGAAAGTTGGTAGTGCTTTTCCTTCGCGTAAAAGTTTTTCTTTTGTAAGAGTCCAACCTTCTTCATTTGTGAAAGAATTGAATCTTTCAGGATGTGGCATAAGTCCAAGAATACGGCCGCTTTCATCGCATATTCCTGCGATGTCGAGCATTGCACCATTTGGATTAAATGGGAACTGCAGATCCGCGGGAGAGTTGTCGTCTTTGACATATTTAAATGCTATTTGATCGTTTTTTATAAGGCTGTCTATTACTTCTTTTTCTGCATAAAAATTTCCTTCTCCATGTGCAATAGGACAATTTAGTGTGTCAATGTTGCGAGTCCATATGCATTTTTGAGACGTGTTTTTTAGCTTAATCCAGCGACATTCGTAACGTGCATGTGCATTGTGCATTAGAACTGCTTGGCGCTGCCCATATTTTTTTTCTTTTGCAGGAACGAGTCCAAGATTTGTTAAAATTTGAAATCCGTTACAAATTCCGATTATTAATTTATCTTTTTGTGCAAATTCCAAAATTTCTTTTTCGATGTTGTTTTTTATTTTGTTTGCCAATGCATTTCCGGAACCTGTGTCATCTCCGTATGAAAAACCTCCGGGGAAAGCCATTATTTGATAATCGTCAAGCATCTTTGGATTCTCAATCAAGTCGTTTATGTGTACTATTTTTGGAAGTCCTCCTGATAATTCAAAAGCTTTTGCGGTTTCTTCTTCGCAATTTATTCCGTAACCAGTGATTACTATAACTTTAGGTTTGACTGAGCTCTCTAGAGACGGCTTCGGCAACGAAGTTGCCTGCAGATTGTCTCTGCGAGAGCCAGTCAAACCTAAATCTTTATTATCACTGGTCATGTTAATAGTTTTTAAAAGTTGATTTATAACTTTCTTCTAAAGTTTCCATATCTGTGTCGATGATTATTTCTCCGTTTACACCTTTGATTGTGAATTTTTGAGAGTCGAGAACTTGGCCTACACATGCGAAAATTTCGTCTTTGAAAAGTTTTTCAAATTTTCCTTTATTCTTCGGATTTATTGTCACTACAAATCTTGATTGAGATTCTGAAAATAAAATGAAATCATTTCTATTTAAATCTTTTTCTCGTGGAACTTTATTCAAATCTATTTCCATTCCAAGTTGTCCTGCAATTGTTTTTTTTGCGAATGTCGTGGCAAGTCCTCCGTGCGAAGGGCTTAAACTTGAAGCAATCATGTTCTTTAAAATTGCTTGTTCAACTTTCTCGTAAAGTTTTTTTGCAGAAATTGCATTTACTTTTGGAACATTTTTACCTTCTGGAAAATATTCACTTCCTGCTAATTCATTTTTAGTTTCTCCTAAAATGTAAACTAAATCTCCTGCGAATTTTGTGTCTAGTGAAACAGCTTTTGTAATATCATCCATCACACTTAATGATGAAATCAAAAGTGTTGGTGGGGCTGAAATTTTTATTGCTTTTCCATTTTTATCGAAGCCTTTGAAATCATTAAACATCGAGTCTTTCCCTGAAATATAAGGCGTTTCATATATTAAGGCGTAGTCGTAGCAAGCTTTTGCTGCTGCTTTTAATTGGCCTAATCTTTCTGATTCATCTGAACTGCACCAACAAAAATTATCCATCAATGCCATGTGTGAAAGTTTTCCTCCGATAGCGATAGAGTTTCGTATTGCTGTATCTATAGAGCATGCAGCCATATCGTATGTATCAATCTCGGAATATTTCGGATAAAGTCCTTGTGAACATACTGCTCCTTTTTTCGTTTCAATCATTGGTTTTGTCACTGAAGCGGGGGACATAACTCTGCCTTTTCCGTGAAGTGGTCCCAAAACTGCGCCTCCTTGAACCGAATGATCATATTGTCTTGGAATAAATTCAGTACTTGCGATGTTTGGATTTTTCAATAACTGTAAAAGTTTTTTGGTCAAATCTTTTGGTTCAGGTATTTCTTTTTCTTCGCGGTCGATTTTTGTGTAAGTTGTTTTTAATGTTTTTTTAGGAAGTCCGTTGTGTAGAAAATCCATTTCTATATCCATTATTTTTTCGCTTTTGTATTTGATAATGCATCTTCCGCTATCTGTGAATGTTCCGATGACTGTCGCTTCTACTCCGCGACGTTTCATTAAAGCCATAAATTGTTCTAATTTTTCTTCCGGAATTGATAGAGTCATTCTTTCTTGTGATTCACTAATCCAGATTTTCCATGGTTCTAGATTTGGATATTTTAATGGAACTTTATCTAATTCGACTTCGCATCCGCCGCATTCTTTTGCCATTTCTGCGACTGAAGAAGAAAGTCCTCCGGCTCCGTCGTCTGTAATTGAATTATATAATCCCATTGCTCTTGCCTCTTTTATAATTGCGTCTGAGAATTTTTTTTGAGTAATCGGATCGCCGATTTGCACTGCTGTTGCAGGACTTCCCGCTGACAATGTTTCTGATGAAAATGTTGCTCCATGAATTCCATCTTGTCCAACTTTTCCGCCTATCATTACGATTTTATCGCCTTTGTGTGCGCTTTTTTCGTGTGAAGGTTTGCCGTTTATCATCTTTGGAATAAGTCCTACCGTGCCGACGAAAATCAACGGTTTTCCTTTATAGTCTTTGTGAAAATATGTAAATCCTTGTGGAGTCGGGATTCCACTTTGGTTTCCTCCCGCATTTACTCCTGAGATAACTCCTTCAAAAATTCTTTTTGGAGTTAGCGAAGCTTCTTTTAAATCTTTATCTCTGTAAATTGGTTCTTCGTCATCAGGCAATCCTACGCAAAATCCATATTTATTTAAAACCGGTTTTGCGCCCTTTCCGAAGCCAATTGTGTCTCTGTTTACTCCTACAATTCCTGTAATTGCGCCGCCAAATGGATCGAGTGCTGACGGGCTATTGTGAGTTTCGGCTTTGTCTGTAATTAAATAATTTTCATCGAAAATTATCGCTCCGGAATTGTCTGAAAAAACTGAAACACAAAAATCATCTTTACCTTTTTTGTTGCGAATATCGATTGTAGCTTTCTTTATATAGCCTTTATATAAGCCATCTTTTATTTCGTCTATTTCCGCTGCAAAAATTGTGTGTTTGCAATGTTCCGACCAAGTTTGTGCAAGTGTTTCGAGTTCTATGTCGGTAGGCGAGCGGCCTTCTTTTTCAAAATATTTTTTTATTGCGTATAAATAATCTTTCTCAAGGGTAAGCGGTCCGCGGCGTGTTCCGTCATGATTTAAAATTCCTTCTTTACCTATTTTCAAAAGTTCTTCTTCGGAAATATTTAGGTCGATTTTTGAAATTTCTATTTCTGAGGAAAGGTGAACTTGCGGAACAATTAAGTCCATCCCATTATCTTTATCAAAAGTCTTTTTGTCTTTTACGTGAATTCTTTGAATTAATTTATTGGCTAGAATTTCTCCTATTTTCTTTGTGTCTTCTGCTGTTATTTTTCCTTTCAAAAGCATAAGAGTGGAAGTGTGAACGCTTTCTTCGTCGATGAAATTTTGTTTTGTAAATTCTTCTATGCTTTCTTTCGCGGTTGTTCCGATATTGTCTGTGACTCCCGGTAAAAAGCCTATTTCAAGCGCAAAATCAAAGTCGATATCATTGAATGGTTCGTCGATTTTGTATTTTTGGGAAATGGAATTTGATAAAATTTCCGCAATCTTTTTGATTTCGTCTGAATTGAAATTTTTGTTTACCGTGTATACTTCGAGCACTTTTGCGGCTTCGATTTTAAAACCTTCTGATACAAGGTTTTTTCTCATAACTTCCGACCGTGTGTCGTTTACATTCGTAACAACTTCTATCCTATGTGCCATTTTTAACAATGTTTAAAAATCTGCCCGCAACAGAAAAATATCATAAAATAACGTGATAGGGCAAATTAATAAAGTAGTGTGTTTGAAATTACAGGTCCTGATGTAATTTCAATGTTTGGTGTAATTCTTCTAAGCGTTACGGTCAATGGATCATCAACTCCTGGATTGGATATATCCATGCTCACGGTGTTTGCCATAACTGAATATGACGTGCATTCGCCGGCCTTTATTGGAGATGCGTTTTTTAAAGTTACGCTTACTGTGTTTTTTTCTGCTGACGCAAATGATTTATTGCCGTATGTTTCTTCTACTACTACATCGAATGGATATTTAATTGGTTTTGAAGACCCTGAAGTAAATGTTAAGTCCATTCCTTCTATAGTGGTAATATCTTCTTTGCCTGCACATATTTTGTAAACTGCAATTTTGTCTTGAGAGGCAACTGAACGATTTCCGCTTGGAGAAGAGCTATCTAGGGTAACATTAACTTGTTTTTTTCCAGGTGTGCTCGTGATAAGCTCGCTTTGTGGTCTGTTTTTAAACATTCTTCCTTGAAATAAATCTGATCCGCTTGAGAAAAATACGATTCCTCCCACTAAGAGGATGCCGACGATTCCAATAATTATATTTTTAATATTCATTTTGAATTATGTTATTTATTTTATGTTAATTTTATTCTTTTCTTGTTTTTTTGCAATTATCTTCATCCGCAACATTTCTTGTATTTCTTGCCTGATCCGCATGGACAAGGGTCGTTTCGGCCTACGATAGGGGCTGTATCTTTGTTGTTATCGGAAACGTGAACTATTGTTCCGCCGGATGGTGCGCGTTCTGTAGCGCCTGATGCCCTCATTACCACCGGATTTCCGGATGGTCTGCCTGATGAAAGTTGATTTTCAATTTCTTCATCATTTGTTTGAATTTGTTTTACTTCAGATTGTTTTAGAATTTCACGAGGTATTACTTTTTCAAGATCAATTTTGAAAAGTGTGTTTAATGTGTTGGACTTTATCATTGACATAAGTTCGTTGAAAAGCTCGAAGCTAAGCCCTTTGTATTCTGTTAACGGATCTTTTTGCGCATATCCGCTGAAGGCAACGCTTTCTCTTAAACGTTCCATTGTGTCGATGTGCTCCATCCAAAGTGAGTCTGTTGAGCGAAGAATTACGGCTTTTTCTATTCCTCTTAAAATGTTTGAATCAGGTAATGATTTTTCGCGTTTTTCATATCCTTTAATCAAGTAAGATTTTGCTTTTTCAATTAATTCGTCGTCGTATATTATTTTGTCGATTTCCTCTTGAGGAAGAGCACTCTCGTCTTTATAGATTGCTGTTAAATCTTCGAAAATTTCTTTTTTGTTCCAGTCTTTTGTGTCTCTGTTTGCTGTGTTGTTTATTACAATACTTTCTGCGGCTTCTTCGATCATTTGAGTTATGTCTTCTTTTATTTCTTCTTTGAAAAGATAATTTTTGCGTTGTTTGTAGATGATATTTCTATGAATATTCATAATATCATCGTATTCAACAAGGTGCTTTCTTATGTCGAAATTGTGCCCTTCAACTTTTTTCTGTGCGCTTTCAATCGAGTGAGAAATTATGGAATTTTCTATCGGCATGTCTTCTGGTACTTTCAACATTTCCATCATGCTCTTGATTTTGTCTCCACCGAAAAGTCTCATCAAATCATCGTCCATTGAGACCAAAAATTGGCTTGCTCCTGGGTCTCCTTGACGTCCGCTACGTCCGCGCAACTGATTGTCGATACGGCGCGCTTCATGTCTTTCAGTTCCTAAAACGAAAAGCCCGCCCAAGTCTTGTACGCCTTCTCCAAGCTTAATATCGGTTCCACGTCCTGCCATGTTTGTTGCAATTGTGACCATTCCTTTTTGTCCGGCTTGTGATACAATTTCGGCTTCCTTCTCATGATTTTTCGCATTCAAAACGTTGTGCGGAATTCCTTCCATCGTGAAAAGTTTGCTCAATATTTCAGATTTTTCGACTGAAACTGTACCGACCAAAACCGGCTGTCCTTTTTCGTGAAGTTCTTTTACAAGTTTTGTTGCCGCTAACATTTTTCCTTTGAATGTTTTGTAAATTGCATCTGTTTTGTCGAGTCTCTGCATCTTTCTGTTCGGAGGAATTATTATAGTTTCTAAGCCATAAATTTGATAAAACTCTTCCGCTTCGGTTTGCGCTGTTCCTGTCATGCCTCCTAATTTTTCAAAAAGTCTGAAATAATTTTGGAACGAAACTGTCGCGAGTGTTTTTGATTCGCGTTTTACTTCAACATTTTCTTTTGCTTCGATGGCTTGATGAAGCCCATGGGAATATCTTCGGCCCGGCATCAAACGTCCTGTGAATTCGTCGATAATTAAAATTTCGCCGTCTTTTACGATGTAATCAATGTCGGCTTTATAGCATGCTTTTGCGCGAAGTGCTTGTTCGAGGTGATGCACTTCTTCAAATCCCGCGTCCGTGTAAATATTTTCCACTCCAAGAAGTCCTTCCATTTTTGCAATTCCGGCTTCTGTAAGCGTTGATGTCTTTAATTTTTCATCGATTACATAATCTACGTTTTCTTCGAGATTTTGTATTAATTTTGAATGTTTTTGATATTTTAATGTTGATTCTTCGGCCGGTGCGGAAATTATAAGCGGAGTTCTCGCTTCATCAATTAAAATCGAATCCACCTCATCAACAATCGCATAGTAAAGGTCTCTTTGTGTGATTTCTTCTTTTTCAGTTACCATGTTGTCACGCAAATAATCGAATCCGAATTCGTTGTTTGTTCCATAAGTAATGTCGCATGCATATGCGTCTTTTTTCTGTGCGTGGCTCATTCCGTGGACTGTTACGCCGACTGTAAGTCCCAAATAATTGTAAAGTCCGCCCATCCATTCCGCATCTCTATGCGCCAAATAATCATTTACTGTGACAAGATAAGTTCCGCGTCCCAAAAGTGCATTTAAATAAATTGGTAAAGTACATACGAGTGTTTTTCCTTCACCAGTTTTCATTTCGGCGATATTGCCTTGATGAAGGACTATTCCTCCAATCATTTGAACGTCGTAGGGGATCATGTCCCAAGTTATATCGCGGCCTCTGACTGACCAAGTTTTTCCCATTAAATGTCGACATGCGGTTTTTACCAATGCAAATGCTTCAGGTAAAATGTCGTCAACTGTTTCACCGTTTTTGAGTCTGTTTTTGAATTCCTCTGTTTTGGCTTTTACCTGCGCTTCTGTTGTGATTTCTTTTTGATATTTTTCTTCGACTTCAAGAATGTCTTGGACAATCGGGCGGATTTTTTTTAATGCCTTTTCATTTGGATCTCCTAGAATTTTATTTATTATTGATTGAATCATATTTTCGTAAATGTTTGAATATCTTTTATGCTGGAAGATTTTAACATTATTTTGAGCTTGAAAGGGGTTTTGAAGTTGACAGGCAGGAAAAAGTGTTTAAAATCCGTTTTGTATAAATTAACTTTAAAATGTATGGAATTAGATAATATTGACGATGAGGAGGTGTCTGTTAATTGGGACGACGGTGAGGATCTTGGGGCTTCTGACAGTCTTGGTGTTCGTATTGATGATGTGACTGATCTTGCTGATTTAGAGCCTGAAATCAGGATGTTGAATGGTGTCGGTGATAGCTTGGGTGATTTGTCGGACAGGGAAGTGATGGCGCATATGCACACACGTTTTTGTGATGTTGGGGTTGTTAAAATTGGGCCAAAGGGTGGCCTACAATGGTTAGACGATGGGAATGTGGTAGATGATCAACCTGAAGTCGATGAAAAAGGTCTTGGAAAGAATAATGGATCTACTATGGAATTTCATGTGGTTGCTCCTGGTTTGTGCGTTGGAAGACTTGTAGCCAGAGGAGGTGAGAAAAGTCCATGGTATCTTGATAGATAAGTTACTTTATTCTCTGTGTCCTTTTAGCACGACGAAGACTGTTTTTAGAAGGATTTTTATGTCGAAAAGGATAGACCAGTTTTCAATATAATAGCGGTCGAGTTTGATTTCTTCTTCAAAAGGGAGATCGGAACGGCCGCTTATTTGTGAGATTCCTGTGATTCCCGGTTTTATTGTTAAAACGAATTTGTGGCTTTTTTCGTATTTTTCAACTTCTTCAGGTAAATGTGGGCGTGGGCCGACAAGGCTCATGTCTCCGACCAAAACGCTGAATAGTTGTGGAAGTTCATCGATTGAATATCTGCGAATAAATATTCCTACTTTTGTAACTCTCGGGTCGTTTTTTATTTTAACGAGTGGACTGTCTTTTCGTGTATTGTTAGCGGAAAGTTCTTTGTATCTCATGCTGTCTGTTTTTGGGTACATTGAGCGAAATTTGTAGAAATTTAAAAGTTCGCCGAATTGTCCCACTCTTTTTACGCGTTCTCCATTATCTTTTTTTGTGAAAAATATAGGACCTTTTGAGTCTAATTTTATTGCAATTGCCGTGATTATGAAAACAGGGGAAAGTATTATTAACAGCACTAATGAGCCAAAAAAATCGATACATCTTTTTATAACTCTGCCCCAGCCTTCCAAAGGTGTCGGTTTTATTGAAATGATTGGAATGCGACCGATTACGGAAATTGAGATGTTTGAGCGGCGTACGTCGATAAGTTCAGGTACGAATTTATATGAAACGTGATTTAAATCGCAGAGCTGAAGGATTTCTTCGTTTTCTTTCGCGTTGATTTTTGAATCGGTTTGAATGATTTCGTCTACTTTTTTGTGTTGAATTGTATACTGCAATTGGCTTGGATTTTCTATTACTCCCACGATTTTGTATCGTGCGTCTTTTTTTAATTTTTTTGAAATTTCATCGGTGATTTCGTTTTGTCCGATAAATAGTAAATTTCGTTTGCCTATGCCGTTTTTCAATAAAATTAATTGAATGACTTTTATTATTCCGCGGCCAAGGATTATGAATAAAAATGTGAGTGTCCAGCTATATAAAATCGCAAGTCGGGAAAAGGGGAATGTGCGAGTGAAAAAGAAATATGTGACGCAAAATGCCGCCCATATAAACCAAAAAATAAAAACTTTTTTTGATTCTGTTGTGAATTTTAGTGTTGTTCGAAGTGTGTAAAGTCTGCCGAAAATGAAAATTAAAATTAGCGCGGCGGCAAGGAATGAACTGAATCTCAAATATGCTTCAAGTGTCGGCAAAACTGTGTAATCAATCGGTTTTGCGATGCCTTTTATTGGCTCTGTAATAAGGCGTAAATTGTATGCTACAAAAAATGCCGATATTGTCATTATTATGTCGATCGGTATTTTTATAAGTCCAAAGAAAATTTCGAAACGTTTCATTTTGTCGGTTTTTTTAGCTGCTCTTAAACAGTTTGGGTAAGCCGAGTTCTGTGTCCCTCCGATTTTGTCGATGGGTTGTGATCATCTATCTTAGCCCCGCAGAGCGGGGTCTATAGCGGTGAGAAGAGTTATTTGCGATTGGCTGAAAATAAATCTTTCCATCTCACCTTGCACCTCACAGGGTTTTCCCACTTACAGCTTTCGCCGCATGTTCCCGCTGAGCGGGACTTTTCACCTTTTGCCCCTTGCGGGGTTAGTATTGTCTCTGTGGCACTGTCCCTGTCCCGATATTTCGATCGGGACGGCGCGATGTTATCGGCTGTGATTTGCCATGGTGCTCGGACTTTCCTCTCCGATGTCCTAAAGGAATCGGAGTGATCACTCCAAACTATCTAAGAGCAAGAGCTATTCTAATAGATTTTTGGGTTTTATGCAACAGGAAGCTGTTTTTCCAAAATTTTCTTGTTTGAGAAGTTTTTTATTTTTAGGACTTTTATGTTTTTTGGAAGTGCGGAGGCTTGAATTAAGCCAATAATCTCACTTTCTAAAATGCAAGTTTTTAATCTTTTTGCCATTGTTTCCACTTTTTTAAAGACTTTTAAAGGTGGAGTTTTCTTGTAATCTGTGAGGTTCATCGATACTTGGGCGATGTCGCGGCTTTTTAAATAAAGGCCGAGTGCTTTTACGTTTTTAAGTCCGTTTTTTGCGGTTTCGCGAATTTCATTTGCTATCATTTTTGCAATTTCTACGTCGGAAGTTTTTAAATTTATGTTATATGCGACAAGAATTCCGCGCACTCCTATCACCGTTGCGCCGGCAGGTCCAATTTTTTGCGGGCCGAAGTCGGGAGTTTTTTCCGGCAAATTAATTTCTTTTTTTAGTTTTTCGTATTGTCCTTTGCGAATTAATGCGAGATTTTTTCTGTCTTTTCTGATTGCCGAATTTTCGTAGAGGTATACCGGAATTTTCACTTTTTCGCCGATTTTTTTTGCGAGTGCGATTGAGTATTTTACGGCTTCTTTTGTTGTTATTCCTTTGAGCGGAATTAATGGAACGACATCTGTTGCGCCGATTCTCGGATGTACACCTTTGTGTACATTTAAGTCGATAATTTTTGCGGCGGTTTTTATCGCATTGAATGCGGCTTGTATGACTTTTTTAGGTTCTCCTGCAAATGTAATGACAGTTCGATTGTGATCGATGTCGCTTTCGGAGTTTAGGAAAAGTATTCCTTTCACTTTTTTTATGGAATCTTCGATGAGTTTGATCTTGGCTTTGTCGCGTCCTTCACTAAAGTTTGGGACGCATTCGATTAGTTGTTGCACGTGTTTATTCTGGGGGATTTTGAGGGAAAAGGCAAGTGGAGGGGGTTAAAAAGATTTTAGAATTATTTAATAAAAATTTAATGTTGGTTTGCTACTGTTTGTGTAGGTTACGAAGTTATATGTTTTGACTTTGTAGCTACACTTATGTATAATGTAACTACGAAATATGACCAGTATAGAGAAGTTGTTTGATAAGTTTTTGAATTGTCCGACGGGATTGAGATATTTGGAAATAGAGAGGGTGCTTATATATTTTGGATTTCAGAAGATTTTGGCGAAGGGAAGCCATGTGAAGTTTAAACATTGTGACTTGAAATCTGATCTTATTATTCCTGTCCATGGCAATGATTGTAAAAATTTTTATAAAATTTATTCCGCTAAAATTGTTAAAAAATTGATATATGAAAAATCAAAAAAATGAGTATTTTATTGTTCTGAATAATAAAAAATATTTATATACTTTAATGAAAGTCGCAAAAAATAGATTTTTTGTTGAGTGTAAAGATGCGAATATTGCTCAGGAATTTTTGAGTGAAGATATTCCGGATTTACTTATCGATTTGCCAAAATTGATATTGGCGGAAAAGGAATATAGTGAGGGACAAGCTGATGTAGTGAGGTTTCGATTGAGTGCCGAGGATAAAAAAACTATTTTGAAAAAGGCTTACAAAAAAGGATATAAGACTGTTTCAGGATTCTTGAGGGATTTGGCTCTAGGGGCTTAAATCGTATAAAAAATTAACTTCTGTTTGCTTCTAACCATAGGTTTAAAGCTTTGTAAAAAGCTCTGTTGTTTTTTATGTCTTCTAAAAAATTCTCAACATTATTCACATTGTGAGAAAGGTTTTGATTTTCTTCTTGGCTCAAAATTTCTAATGGTTTTACTGCAATATCTGTGTCGGAAATCCCGTCCCATTCTTTAATTGCGAATATTTTATTTAAGAGAATGTCCCAGGTTATATCTAATGTTACCCATTTTTTATTTATAAATGCTTCTAAATATAAATGTTCACATTTATCAACATGAGGTATTTCTAATATTTTTTTAGGGATGCTTTGCTCGCTCCATAAAAAAGTGCAAACCCTAAATCGAACATCAATCTTTTCTTTTTTTAATGCGTCATAAAGTTTTTTATGCTTTTTGTCGCAATCTACGGATTGGTCTTCTATTGAAAGCGGAATTTTGAAAGGAATATCCCTTATTGAATTGAATATTTCTATGATTTTCATGTGTATTCTTTTACAAACTCTCTCTTTCCTTCTTTAGTTTATCATATTCTCTTTGGAAAAACCTTACTGCGTTTAGGCATTCTTTCGCTTTTTGGTTTTCGGGATCGATTTGAAGTGTTTTTTTGAAAAGTAGGGCGGCTTTTTCGAAATTCTTTTCGTTTAAATATAAGACGCCGATGTCATTTAATATTAATACGTCATTTGGAGCTAAGAAAAGTGCTCTCTCAAGCAGAACGATTCCTCTTTGACCTTGGCCAAAGTGATACATGCTCCAGCCCATACATCTCAAAATTTCGGGATGATTTGGGTAAAGTGCATCAGCTTTTTCAAGTAGTTCGACAGACTCTTTCCATTTTCCTGTGCAAGAATAAACGAAACCAAGAAGGTAGTTTGCATTTGCACTCTCAGGTTTTACTTTGATTGCATGTGAAAGTGCTTTTTCTGCATTTTCGTATTTTCTCAAAGACAAATAATTGTCGCCGATTTCTTCGTATGCTTCGACGCAATTTAAATCGTTAGACAAAATTCTTTCGCAAATTCTAATTGCTTCGACGTGTTTTCCTTCGCCTTTCATTTTGTCCGCTTCCTCTATTAGAGGGTGCAATTGTGTTTCTTCTTTGTGCATTTTATTTTTGTTTTTATTTTTTGTTTGCCTTTTTGTATTCAGGTAATTATACCAAAAACAGAGGGGGATTGCAATGTAGTGGAGTTTGACAAAATGGAGAGTTGTGTGGCTAAATTTTAAAGGCTTATCTTTTTCGCGAAGTGGTTTGTTGCCTTAATAAAGCCTTCTTTGTCGCCTGTGTCAAAACGAAGGCCTTCAATTTCAAGTCCGTAAATTTCGTGAGGTTTATTCTTGGAGCCTGTTTTTAGATAATTTTTCATTCCGTCTATCAAACGGATTTCTTTGTCTTTTGTTGAGGATTTTGATTTTTCTAAGGCTTTTAAAAGTTCCGGAGTGACGATATATTTTCCGACAATTGCGAGGTTTGACGGTGCATTTTTTGTCTCGGGTTTTTCTACGAGTGATGAAATTTTGTAAATATTTTTTTGAAGTTTTTGTGATTTTTCCGGTGAAATTATTCCATATTTTTTTGAATCTTTTTTGTCTATTTTTTGAAGTCCGATCATTGGTGTTTTAAATTTTTCGTATTGTTTTATGAGTTGTGAAATTGCCGGAATTTTGCTGTCATAAATATCATCGGCAAATAAAATTGCGACCGGTTCTTTTCCTATAATTTTTTTTGCGCAAAGTATGGCGTGGCCGTCTCCAAGCGCATTTTCCTGTGTGACGTAATGAAATTTTGCGAGATGTTCAATCGATTCTATCGTTTTTAATTCTGCAATTTTTTTTGTTTTTTTGAGTCTGTCTTTTAAATTTTTTATTTCATTTTTTTTCGGACTAAAATAATTTTTTATAGATAATTTTGAATCATTTATTACAAAAATTATTTCTTTAATTCCGCTCGCGACAGCTTCTTCAACTAAATATTGAATGCAAGGTTTATCTATTATCGGAAGCATTTCTTTCGGCACGGATTTTGTTATAGGAAGAAATCTAGTCCCAAGCCCCGCCGCTAATATTACTGCTTTTTTTATCTGCATGGCTCCTTTTTTAAGACTTTATTTTTATGACTTTATTTGTTTCTGTCTCTGCTTTTGGGATGCGAATTTCGAGGACACATTGTTCAAAACTTGCTGAAATATTTTTTATGTCCGCTTCTTTTGGAAGAACAATCGCGCGAGAAAAACTGCCCCAAAAACATTCTTTGGTGTAGTAGTTTTCGTCTGCCACTTCCTCTCTTTGGACTCTGTCTCCTTTTATAACAAGGATGTCTTCGTTGACTGTTATGTTGATGTTTTCTTTTTCAACTCCTGCAATTGGAGCGACAATAATTATTTCTTTTTCAGTCTGATATATGTCCAAAGAAAGTTGTCCCACTTCTTTTTTTAATGGGGTTTCAGAGCCGTCAGCCGGATGTATTTTGATGCTTGAATTTTTCATATGGGATTATTCTTTAAAATATTTTTTAAATTTATCCGATGGAATTGTTTCCACTTCAAGTAAGTCTTTTGCGATGCGCTCGATTAAATCTTTGTTTTTTAAGACAATATCTTTTGTTCGTTTGTATTCTTTATCAATTATTTTTTTTGTTAATTCATCTATTTTTGCGGCGCTTTCTTCCGAATAATTTTTTATGTGGCCGTAATCTTTTCCTATGAAAATTTCATCGTTTTCTCCTCCAAAAATCATTGGGCCAAGTTCACTCATTCCATATTTCGTGACCATGTTGCGAGCGAGTTTTGTGGCTTTCTGAAGGTCGTTTGATGCGCCGGTTGTCATTTCTCCAAAGAAAACTTCTTCCGCTGTGTAACCTCCTAAAAGAGAACAAAGTTCATCTTCAAATTTACTTTTTGTTACTAAATGTTGATCTTCTTCTGGCAAAAACCATGTTACGCCGAGAGCCATTCCACGTGATACTATAGAGATTTTATGGACTGGATCACAGTTTGGTAAAAGATGTCCGACAACCGCGTGTCCCGTCTCGTGATATGCCGTGATTTCTTTTTCTTTTTTGTTTAGAACTCGAGATTTTCTTTCAGGTCCCATCAAAACTTTTTCTATTGATTGCTCAAGGTCTGGCATTGAAACAGTTTTTTTGCCTAGTTTCGTGGCTAAAATTGCGGCTTCGTTCATTAAGTTTTCAAGGTCTGCTCCTGTGAACCCTGGTGTTGATTTTGCAATTTTCACAAGGTCGACACCTTTTGCCATTGGCTTATTTCTGCTATGAACTTCAAGAATTTGTTCGCGCGCTTTGATGTCCGGTACGTCTACGACAACTCTTCTGTCGAATCTTCCTGGGCGAAGCAAAGCAGGGTCCAAAATGTCCGGACGGTTTGTTGCCGCGATTACAATTACATTTGTGCCTGTTTCAAAACCATCCATTTCAGTTAGAATTTGATTTAATGTCTGTTCTCTTTCGTCATGTCCTCCTCCCATTCCTGCGCCTCTATGGCGGCCTACAGCGTCGATTTCATCTATAAAGATAATGCATGGAGCGTTGCGTTTTGCTTTTGTGAAAAGGTCTCTTACGCGTGATGCTCCAACTCCAACGAACATTTCAACGAATTCAGAACCTGAAATATTGAAAAAGGGAACGTCTGCTTCTCCCGCTACAGCTCTGGCTAAAAGTGTTTTTCCTGTTCCCGGAGATCCAATCAACATTACTCCTTTTGGAATTTTTGCGCCCATTGCTCTGTATTTTTGCGGATGTTTCAAAAAGTCTACAATCTCAACGAGTTCTTCTTTTGCTTCGTCTGCACCCGCGACATCTTCGAATGTTGTTTTCTGTTTTTCTTTATCGAAAAGTTTTGCTTTTGATTTTCCAAATGACATCGCTTGATTATTGCTGGATTGTGCGGAGCGCATCATAAAGCCGAAAAACGCGACAATCAAAATGAATGGAATTATGCTTATCAAAATATTTGTCCAAAATCCCGAGGATGCACTGTCTTCAATATATATCGGTAAATTTGAAATAATGTCGTTTGAAACTCCGGCTTGTCCAAGTAATTCGTATAAGCTTGTTTCTTTTTCTTTGTTTGTGAATTGTTTTGCGCCGTCTACAAGTTCAAGATTTATTCTATTATCGGATACAGTAATTTTGCTTATAAGTCCTGATTTTGCTTCGTCTACGAAGGTGTTTAATGTTATTTCTTTTTCATTTGTTGTTCTTGTGTCAAAAATCATTAGTCCCGCAGATATCAAAAGAGCGGCTACTATAAGATACAAAATAGTATTCCTTGGTTTATTTGGAGAGGAAATGTTTGGCATATTTATTTTTAATATTTTTAATGTTTTTTTACTTCCTTAATACTGGACTTTTTTGTGTTTTTTTTCAACTGAAACTTTGATGCGATTTTTGTTTATTGAAAACGTAATCGGTCCGATTTTTTTACTTTTATTCCCTATGTTTTTTTCTAGTACTTTTAAAATTTCGTCTATTTGTGCGTTACCAAAATCTTTTAATGTTTTTGTGTTTACTTTGTATAGTTCTCGAATAACGGCTTTCTTCAGTGCTTTACTTGAATCTCGAAAATCTTTTGCGATGAGTGCGTTTTTTTCTTTTAGAAAATCCTCGGATTTTTTTATGAATTTTTTTGCTTCGTCATCAAGAAATTCCAAAGTCTCTTCAATGTTTTTTACATTTTTAGCCACTGTCTCAAAAATATTTTTATTCAATTTTTTGAATGTTGGAACGATTTTGCTTCTGACCAAATTCCTGTTAAATTTTTCATCAAGATTGCTCAAATCTTTTCTAAATTCGATTTTTTTGTGAGAGAGATAATCCTCGATTTTCTGCTTTGGCACTTGTAAAAGTGGTTTTATGAAACGAAGATTTATTTTTGAAATTTCATGTTCGATTTTTTCCTCCATTCCTAAAAGGCCTTTTAATCCTGCTCCTCGTGCGATGTTTAAAAGAATTGTTTCCAAGTTGTCATCGGCGTGATGTGCGGTTAAAACAACATTTGTTTTTAATTCTTTTGCCAGTTTTGCGAAAAATTCATGACGAATTTGTCTACCGGTTTCTTCAAGTCCGCGACCTAATTTTTTGCTTGTTTTCTCTACATCTTTTCTTAGTATTCTTATTTCTGTTTTGTATTTTTTTGCCAAATCTTTTACGAATTTTTCATCTTTTTCGCTATTTATTCCACGGAGCATGTGGTTTATGTGTGCGGCTATAATTTTAATTGGAGTTTTTTTTGAGAATTCTTTCAGCATTTCAAAAAGAAAGACTGAATCTGGTCCGCCCGAAAGCCCCAAAATCACTTTTTCACCTTTTTTTATGTGTTTTGAAAGTGTTTCAAAGATGCTTTTCTCCAATTTTTTGGCCTCTTGAATGTTCATAGGTTTTTTTGTTTTGTTCGAAAATCATTGAAGATAAAAGATCAAGATTATCATCGCTTCCGGCTTTATTTCTTTTCTCCTCTCCGCATTCTACACATTTATGGGTAATCATCCAGCCTTTTTTCTTATCCAGCTCAACAAATACCGGCGTCATTGTCCCAAGACATTGTGACATTCTGTCTCCTGGATATTTTAAATCAACGTGTTTGGAATAAAGGCATTTTCTGCAGTGATTTCTGCATGTTTTTTCGGCTTTCGGATTTATTTCCCCGCAATTTTCGCATGTAAATCCTTCGTTTATTACTGTGAATTTTTTCATGCGTGGATTATATCATAAAACATATGTAATTGTGGAATGTTTATTTTGTGCTTATAGACTATTGTTTTTTGGCTTCAAATGTGGTAAAATTATGTGAAGGTAAATATTAAAACAAAAACAAATGAAAAGACTCTCAACATTCTTGATTCTAGGAATCTTTGCTCTCGTGGCTTTTGGCGGATATAACGTGTATTTGTCATGGCAATCCTCAAAGCTTGTTGGTGAAGTTGCTCAAGCTGATGCGCTTCTTGCCGATTATGGAAAACAGGTTTTGGAATATGAACATAAGCAGGTTTTGGAATCAATAAATGCTAAAAAGACCATAAATGAGCTTAAAAAAGAGGGAATTATCGAATGGTCCAATGTGATTAAGAAAATAAGGGTAACTATTCCTAAGGTCGATGGAACACCTATTGTTACAGTTCTTTCTTATTCAGGATCTTCAAATGATGAAATTTCTATGAACGTGAAAACGACTGAGACTTCAGAGAATCCTTACTTTGACGTTGCTGATCTTATCAAAGCATTTAATTTGAGTGAATATTTCACGGATGCTTTTGTTCCTTCAATTTCAAACGGAGTTGATGAAAAGGGAAATCAAGTTTTGACATTTTTGATCAGCATGAAATATCTGCCTAATAGCGGCGATGTTTCTCTTAGTGAAGCCGGTTTTGGTACTGAAGATGCTGGTTTGGAAACAACAGCGGAACCTGCGGCTGAAAATATACCTAAAGTTTCAAGATAAATTAAAAAAAATTACTAAAATAAAAACAAAAATATGTTAGAACAAAATGTACAAACAGAAAAAATATATGTTGAGGGCAATAGCAATAAAAGCGCTTTAATAGGCATTTTTCTCTTGCTTGTTGTCGTGGTCGGATATGTGTTTTTCACTAGAGGGTTGTCTTCAAAAGTGAATCAGATGAATGTTGATATCACTAGCAAAAATCTGCAAATTGAGTCCAGCAAAGCCAAAATTGCAGAAATGACGGCGGCGGAAGAGGAACTTGATTTGTCCAGCGAGGTTAAAAAAACCGAGCTACTTAAATCTGTTCCTAAAGATGTAGATCAGGATCAAATTATTCGAGATATTATCGATACTGCAAAAGTTCACGATATAACTTTGAATTCCATAGGATTTGGAAAAGGCGCTTCAAGTAAAGAGGGGGTTGGTTCGCTTCGAATAAATGCCAGCTTTGAAGGAAATTACAATGATCTTGTTTCATTTCTTGAAAGTGTTGAGCAAAATGCGAGAGTTTTGATTGTTGATTCTATAAATGTTCAGCTTGGAAAAACGGATTTGCTTGATGCTACGAGGGCGACTTTTTCGCTTTCAATGCAGGCTTTTTACCTTAAAAAATAATTTTTGAAATTTTGAATTATGGAAAATAATATAAAAAATCAAAGTTCTCGTGATACGGATTTCGTCGTTTCCGGGGCTTCGGAAAGCGGATATGAGGTTTTGAATAAGGTTAAAAATCCTAAGGATATTGTAGTCGATAATGTTATTTATGGAGTTTATAGTAATGAAAATGCAGGACTTTTCGTGAAGCTTAACGACTTTTTTATAGATCGTTCGAGCGTCGGACTTCGTGATAAATCATATTTTTTCCATATGTTGGCGGTTATGGTGGATGCCGGAATCCCCGTTGTGTCTGCGGTAAAATCGCTTGCGGCAAGGACTGAAAATCCAAAGTTTGCCCGTGTCTTAAATACTTTGGCTTATAACTGTGAACATGGTTCAACTTTGGCTGACAGTATGACCAGATTTGAGACTATTTTTGAGGAATCCGAAATCGGAATTGTGCGTGCCGGAGAGGAAACTGGAAAACTTAACACAATGCTTTTCAAGCTTTCTGCTCAGCTCGATAAAAATCATGATTTGTCTTTAAAACTTATTGGAGCGGCTGTATATCCCATTGTGGTTTTATGCGTGCTTGTTCTTGTCGCGACAGTTATGTTGGTTTGGATTTTCCCAACTTTAATGAATTCGCTTATGCAAGGTGGATTGACTGAAGCTGATTTGCCGTTTGCGACAAAGCTTTTACTTAATTTACAAAGGGCTATAACCGGTTATTGGTGGGCTATTTTGGCGGGAATTTTAATGATTTATGGACTTTTTAATGTTTACGTTGGAGGTGATTATGGGGCTTACAGATGGGATTATTTTAAACTTAAATTTCCGATTGTCGGAAGTTTGCTTAGAAAACTTTATGTTCTACGTTTTGTGAGTTTGGTAGGGCTTCTTATTGAGGCCGGACTTCCTGTTATAAGGGCTATCGCTATTACCGGAGGTTCGATTTCAAATAAATTATATAAACTTAAAGTTCAGGAAGTTTTGACTGCAGTACGCGACGGACGAAAAATTTCAGAAAGCCTACTTGATAGTAATTTTCTTTTTCCGCCTGAAGTTGTGCAGATGTTAAATGTGGGAGAGGCTTCTGCAAGCCTTGGAAAGATTGCTGAAAAAGTTTCAGATCAATACCAAAGAGAAATTGACAATGGACTTAAGAAAATTTCATCTGTTTTTGAGCCTGTGATGATCTTGTTTGTAGGGCTTTTCGTAGCCCTTTTGGTCCTTGCGATAATGGCGCCTATATTTAATCTTAATGATGTTCTTGGAAAATAAAAAAAAATCAGATTTTTCTCAAAAAGGTTTTACTCTTGTTGAAATAATGGTTGTTATGGCGATTGTTGCCATGGTTTCCGTGCTTTCAGTCGGAGGATATTTGCAATATAGAAAAAGTACGCTTCTTGGATTGACTGCGGACAGTATCGTTTCTCAACTTTATGCGCAAAGAGATAATGCGATTTTCGGCTCTTACAAGAGCGAAAGAGCCGGTGAAATAAGAAAAGAGTTGGACGGGGAAATTATTGATAATAAAAATGTTTTTGATTCAAGATGTTTTACTGTTTTATTTGAAAAAAACGCCGAGGATGGAAAGTTTTCGGTGTATGCATTACAAAAAAAATTCAGCGGACAAAAAAAATGGTTTGGTGATTCATGGGTTTATGAAGGATGTACTGATATTGTTGGAGAGAAAGCGCTTTTTGAGATTGATTCCATGGTGAAAATAGATAATGTTTTTGTCGGAAATTTTTCCGGAAATGGAAATGGCGTTCAAGTTTCTCAAACTCTTGATGTCGATTTTTTGCCGCCGGACGGGAATATGCAGGTTTTTCTGGATAAAGTTTTTCAAAGCGGTGATAGCACTTCTTCCGGAGCGACCGGATCTATGCCAGTTTTTGGCATGAAAATTGATATTAGTTATGGAGAAAATTCCGGAAATTTCAAGAAAAGTGTTTTCTTTGATTTTGTTTCCGGAGTTGGAACAGTTTCTAAATAATTTATGAAAAAGTTTTTTACAAAAATTAGAGGAGAGAGAGGATTTACGCTTACAGAAGTGCTTATTGGTATTTCAATTTTGGCTGTTGCAATTGTTTCCGCGACAAATTTGCTTATTACAAGTGTCGAATCAAATAAAAATAATGTGAAAACTTTGCAGGCTTTTTATTATGCGCAGGAGGGGATTGAGGCTTTCAGAAATATTCGTGACACTAATTGGCTGCATAATCAGGATTGGCTTGCCGGAGATACAAATCGAAAGATTTGGATGAGTGGATTTACCGCTTCGCAGGAGGGCACAAAATATGAAATTGTAAGTAACGACAGGGTTTTTAACATGACTGTTCTTGGCGATAGAAATGTTGATGCGCAAGGAATGAATGTTTATGCGCCGTGGCAGGTTCATTCTTTGAATGCTGAAAATGATGCGCAAGAAAATGAAAACGGACTGAAAAGAGTTATTTCAGTTTATTCTTACGACTGCAATAAAGGGCTTAATATTGAGGAATGTAATGATTATGTGAAGGTTGTTTCGAAAGTTTTTTGGATGGACAGCGGTTCTGAGAAAAAAGTTGAATTGAATGAAATATTTACTAACTGGAAAGGCGGAGCTTTATGATAAAAAATAAATTAAAAAGAGGTTTTACGCTTGTGGAAACGCTTATCGCGCTTGGAATATTCTCTATGTTTATGACTGTTTTGATAAGTTCTTATTCCGGAATTGTGCGATCTTTGAAGGAGGCAAATGATTATCGCATTATGTATGCGGATGCTAGAAGGGTTTTTGACAGCGTGATTGCGGAATTTAGAGAGGGGATGGTTGATTACGGAAAGAGCGGTTGTCAGTCTGCGTTTTTGACCGGACCGAAAACTGAAGTTGATTTGATTTCGAAAGACGGGGTTTCTTCCACCAATATTTCGAGAGTTGAAATTCCAGAATTGAACACAGCTGATAGAAATAAGAAACGCGGGGTTATCATGGTTTCCAAAGGTCCTGCGAATGAAATTATTTTGAATTCTCCTGAGGTTGATGTAACGAATTTTCAAGTTTTTACATATCCTCATCTTGATCCTTATGATCAAAGAAATGTTTTCAAAGACGCATATCAATTCCAGCCTTTTGTGCTTGTGAAAGCGACTTTCCAAAAAGAAAAATTTAATGGCGAGCCGTTTACTGTTTCATTTGAAACGGCTGTTTCTTCAAGAATTTACAACCAAGTTTATAATCCGAATTACACAGGAACATGTCAATAATTAATGAAAAAAAAGGGAGCGCGCTTTTAACTGCATTGTTGGTAATGGGAGTGCTTTTGTCTGTTTCTCTTGCGCTTTCTTCGCTTATTTTGAGAGAGATTTATACAACTCGTGAAGTTCTTGATTCGGGGAAGGCTTATTATGGAGCGGAATCAGGAATAGAGGTTTCGCTTTATAAAATCAAACATAGTCTTCCTGGATGGGAAACTCCTGAAAAGGGCTTTGTGCCACTACAAATCGATGAAGATAAAAATGTTGTTACGGAATATAAAGTTGATAATACATGTAACGCTTATCCATGTTTTGGATCTGATTTTAATAAAGAAAGCGCTGAGGCCAATTTGACCGCTTTTTACGACGTTCTTGAACTTAATGAGTCTATTACTCTTCCGCTTTTTGTGGTCAAAGACGGGGTCGAACATAAAGTTAAAAATTTCACTGTTGAATTTTATGGAATTTTTAATCCTCAAACTGATTTGAAAATAAAAAGTGGAAAAGGATTTCCGCTTAGCGGGTGGGATATTTTGAGATGGAAAATTTTGGGAATATCAAAGGCGGATAAAACTGAATCTATCAGCGATTTTACGGCGCTTTCGATGTTGAATACCGCGGGAGAAAAAAATGCCACCAATGCCGCGAATCCTTCGTGGTTTGGAAGCGTGAGATGTCAGCAGGCGAAAGGTGAAAGATATACCAATAAAATTGTTTGTGAGGATTATGGCTTTGGGGAAGACTTCCAAGAGGTTACGCTTGGCGAAGATGTCGCGAAAACTGTTGTCGGAAATTGTGATAATACCAAGGCGCGTGAACATTATGTTTATGAAAATGGAGAGGTTCAAAGTACGGTTCCTTGTTATCCTATCTCTACATTTTTGGAAGGACACAGACTTAATTATTTGACGCTAACAAATCTAATGAATCCGTCGGTTTTTGACGATAAAGCGGTTCCTACCGAGGCTCAAAGAATTGCGATGTCAAAATTGTATTTTAGGGTTGAGCTTTTTGGTGAAGACGGAATCGTTTTAAACAGAAGTTCTGTCGGTGATGTGAGCGGAAATAATACGGTTCGCGAATATGCTGAAATTGTTTCAAACGGTTATAGCGGAGACAGTAAACAAAGTATCAGCGTGAATTTGAAACGTGACAGCTTCATGCCGGTTTTCAATTTTTCTTTGTACAGCACTTACAAAGAGTCGTCTAATAAAAATGCTTGGAAGTAAGCGTTGTACGTCTTGACTGAAAGTTGCCTTGCAGGGTAAGCTTTTGCCATGAATAAATTTTATTTGTCGACTGCGATTGCATATGTAAACGCGGCGCCACATGTTGGACACGCGCTTGAATTTGTGCAAGCTGATGCGCTTACTCGTTATCATCGTATAAAAGGGGATGATGTGTTTTTTCTTACCGGAACTGATGAACATGGTGTGAAAATTTTTGAAGCTGCTCAGGAAAAGAAGATGGAGACGAAAACTTTTGTGGATTTTAATGCGAAACAATTTGAAGATTTGAAAGGAATTTTGAATTTGAATTATGATGGATTTGTCCGAACAAGTTCTGAACATCACAAAAAAGGCGCGCAAAAAATTTGGATGAAAATGTTTGAGGCCGGAGATATTTATAAAGGGGTTTATAAGGGAAATTACTGTGTGGGATGCGAATCTTTTATTCCTGAAAAAGATTTGGACGAGGAGGGAAATTGTCCTATTCATAAGAAAAAACCAAAAACTTTGGAAGAGGAAAATTATTTTTTCAAACTTTCGAAATATTCTGATGCGATAAAAAAGGCTATTGAAACAGATAAATTATTGATTTTGCCTGAAGCGAGAAAAAATGAAATGTTGAAATTGATAGGGGAGGATGGACTTAAGGATGTGAGTTTTTCGCGTCCAAAAGATGTGCTTCCTTGGGGAGTTACAGTGCCGAATGATGATTCTCAAGTTATGTATGTTTGGTGCGATGCGCTTTCAAATTATATTACTGCTATTGGTTATGCGGATGGTAAAAATGAGGAAGAAAGCGATAATTTTAAAAAATATTGGCCGTGCGATGTGCATTTGATCGGGAAAGATATTTTGAGATTTCATGCCGGAATTTGGATTGGAATGCTTATGTCTGCGGGTCTTGATTTGCCGAAAGCGATTTATGTTCATGGTTTTGTGACGAGCGAGGGGCAAAAGATGAGCAAGAGTTTGGGAAATGTTATAAATCCTTTGGAATATGTTGAAAAATACGGTACTGAGGCCATGAGATATTATTTGCTTAAAGAAATTCCTACTGCTGATGATGGTGATTTTTCACACAAAAGATTCTTGGAAATTTTCAATAGTGAGCTTGCGAACAGTATGGGAAATTTGGTGAATCGTGTCGTGATGATGACTGAGCGGTATTGCGGTGGGAAGGTGCCTGCTAGAATGCATGGGGAGAAGGCCGACTTCGTCGGCGTGGACGGCGCCGGTGTATATGAACAACTTATGTTGCTTGTAGACGCATATAAAGCGGCTTTTGAGCGATTTGATTTGAAGGTTGCGTGTGAGGCTTTGGTTTCAATTGTGAACCTTGGAAACAAGTATATTGACGACAAGAAACCTTGGACAATGGCCAAAGAAACTCCTGAAAAAGTTCCTGAGGTTTTGTATAACCTTCTTGAATTATTGCGCTTTGTCGGAATTTTGTTTTATCCGATTTTGCCTGAGTGTTCAGTAAAAATCCTGAAACAAATTGGCGCAAATAGCGAAGATATAAAAATTGATTCATTGAAGTGGGGTGTCCTTAAAGAGGGAAGTGTTGTTGAAAAAGCCGAGGTGCTTTTCCCTAGAATTGAGGAATAAATTTAGCTTGATGCGGCTTGTAGAGCCATGTTTATCACTATTCTTACAAGCGAGTAAGAAAGGATTATTAGAAGTAATCCCATTATAGCCCATGTAAGGCTACGTTTGCTTTGTTCGATTTTTTCCGATTCTGCTCCTTGGAATACCATATTGAAGCCCGTCATTGCGATTATTATTATGCCTACCGGAGCGGCAAAATAAAGCAGTCCGCCTGCCAAAATTTGTAAAAATACGATTGTTCCTGTTGTCGCGCTTGCGTTTGGAGATGCATTTTCTTTGGTAGGATCCAATTCTTTTTCGATTACGAATGGCTCATTTATGGGTCTTAAATCTTCCGGAATTGTGTATGCGAAACTTGTGTGAGGTAAAACAGCAGATACCGCAAGGCTTAGAGCGATGCTTAAACTGATTATTGAGAATTTTGCTATTTGTTTGATTTGTTTTTTCATGTTTTATACCGCTTCAAAGAAATTAATTTTTGCCACTCCTGAAACTATTCCGTAGGCTGATGCGATTACCACCATTCCGATCAATAAATACATTAACATTTTTTTTGCTTTAGTGGTGTTTTCTTCTTCTCCATTTGATGTTAAATAAAATATTCCTGTAACAACCAACGCGATAAGACCGAGGATCATTGACCATCCTAAAATGGTTGTTATGATGTTTGCAATTGCGGATTCTGTAGTCACACTTGGTAGATTTTTTATTGGAGCCAAGTCCGAATATTCTCCTTCGTTCCCCGGACGAGGTATTAAATCGTTTAGAATTGGTTGAGACGCAATGGCGGTACTTATGCTTGTAAGCTTTAGGAATGCCATTACTGCGACTAATTTTATTATTTTTATGTGTTTCATTTTATTGGTTTGTTTTTGCCGCTTGTGTTTCTATTGGGACTACATCTTGATTTTCTATATTTAGATTTGTGATGACTGTTACAATTGTGTATGCAAGCAAGGCTACAATCATTCCTACAATTCCATATATAATTTGTGTTTTTCCTTTTCCTGCGGCTTCATCATTTCCGTAGGCTGTTAAGTAGCGAACTCCGCCTATCACTATCATAAGCAAGGCAAATCCTCCGGTCATTCCTATTAATCCTATCGCAAATCTTGGCAAAATTCTTTCTGTAAGTAATTGTCTTGTTCCTATTGTTGTTTGTTCTGTCGTTTCTGGGCCTGGTAAATTGTCCGGTCTTGGAATATATGTCGGAGAAAATTCTGTCGCGTTTGCAGTTTGCGGTGCTGTGTATAGCACAGGCATTACTGTCGATAATGATATCGATACGAAGGCGAGAATTAATATTTTTTTAATAAATTTTTTCATATTATTTTACGAAAAATGTTGGATTTACGGTATAAAGGATAACTCCTGACAAGAATAAGATTGCAATTCCGGCTATGGATTTGATTATTCTGCTTTTTGCTTTGTCTATTTCTCCTGATTCTCCTCCGGCGAATGAAATTTGCATACTGCTTATGATAATTACCGCGACGGCGATCAGTCCTGCAAGTCCTGCGGCCCATGTATAAATAAATCCGATGTAGCCTTCAAGATAAGAAGTTCCTCCTTTTGAAAGAATTGCCATAATTGTTCGGCAACTGTAGGAAACTTTGTATGCTGATCTCATTACTGGGTCATTTGCCAATTCTTCGGCGGCCTTTGAACATCCCGGATTTTCTTCTGTTCCTTGCGCTAACTCTGTGATTGTTTTTTCAATGTTGTCTGATCCTACATATCTTAATGTATTTCTGTAGCATATTCTTGTTTTCAATTTATCTGTGGACTGAGGCTCAAGAGAAAGCGGTTCTTCCATAAAATCAACAATCCATCCTTCGTTTTTTTCTGGCTCAGTTATACATGGATTGTCTTTTAGTGGGTCTAGTGCGGTAGCAAGCTTTTGTATTTTTGCTGGGTCCAGTTTTGTGTCATCTGCGAATACAGTTGTTGAGAAAGATAATGTTAATGCAAAAAGTGCGACAACTATGTTTGTCAGAGTTATTGTGCTTAAGATTTTTCCGATTTTTCTTGTTTTGTTTTGCATTTTTTTATTTGGTTGTCGTTGTTTCTTCTGTGTTTGTTTCTGTTTCCAAGCTTTGAGTGATAAACAACGACTGTGTAAATATTACAATTATGTATGACAAAAATGTTATAATTAAGCCAAAAATAGCGTATTTGAAAATTTCTTTAGCCTTGTCTATTTTCGTTTGATCTCCTTGTGCAATCATGAACATGAACCCTGCAATGATGAAAATTATCATTGCGATTGTTCCGATAATCGCAGTTGCGTAATTTATAACTTTCAAAACAAGTGAAACAATAGGTGTGTATGTTTTATCTGAAAAATATGTTTTCGGTTGATCGTCTCCTGGAAGTTTTAGCTGACTGCCTACGTTGAATTTTAGGTCTTTAAGCTCGTATGTTGGGTCTTTTGTGGCAGGGGTTTTAGCTGCTATGTCTTTAAGTGCTTTTAATAGTCCTTCTCGGTCTGATATTACCTGCTTTGTTTCTTCGGTTGGATTTTTGTTGTACTCTTCCTTCATTCCTTTTATTTCATTCTCTAGTTCTGTTATTTTTTCTTGTTCGTAAGGTGTTATCGCAAAAGAAATTTGTGAAAATGTGGCAAAAAATGTGATTGCGAAAATTGTTGTTAAAATTATTCCGAGGAATTTCTGAATTTTATTTGTGTTTTTTGTCATTGTTTTTTTGTTTAGCCTTCAAATTCTTTAGGCATATTTAACATTGCGTTTTCTTCCGTGATTAATCCTGCCTCAAGAAGATCTGTAAGCGATTTTTTCATAGTTTGCATTCCCTCTTTTGAAGATGTTTCTATTACTGAATTTACTTGATGAGTCGCAGATTTTCTTATTAAATTTGAAATTGCATTGTTTGAGAACATTATTTCGAAAGCTCCGACACGGCCTTTTCCGTCTTTGGTTTTTATAAGTGTTTGCCAGAAGACCGCTTTCAAACTTTCAGAAAGCTGTGCTTTTATCTGATTTTGTTGCTCTGTCGGGAATGCATCGATAATTCTGTTTATTGAATTCGCGCATCCTCTTGTGTGAAGTGTCGCGAATACCAAATGTCCCGTTTCTGCCGCTGTTATGGCTTGTTGAATTGTTTCAATGTCACGCATTTCTCCAAGCATAATAACGTCCGGTGCTTCACGAAGTGAGCTTCTAAGCGCTTTTTGGAAACTATGTGTGTGAACTCCGACTTCTCTTTGTTGAACAACCGATTGGTTGTTTTGGTGAGTGTACTCAATAGGATCCTCGATTGTGATTATATGTTTTTTCTGGTTTCTGTTGATCTCGTTTATCATCGATGCAAGAGTTGTTGTTTTTCCACAGCCTGTAGGTCCTGTTACAATCACAAGTCCGTTTTTGAATGTTGTTGCTTTTTTCATCTGTTGTGGAAGTCCGAGTTCGTCCATTGTAAGGACTTTTTCTGGGATAAGTCTAAAAACTGCGGAAATACCTTTTCTTTGCACAAACATGTTTACCCTGAATCTCGAAATTGTTTCGATATCTATCGCGAAATCGATGTCGAGGGTTTGTTCGAACATCTTTTTTTGGTCCGGTGTCATTATTTCAAGAAGATATTCTTCGGCCATTTTCTTTGTAAGTTCCGGATGTTCTTCAATTCGAACTAAATCGCCGTTTATGCGAAGAGTCGGTTTTATTCCGCTTGCGATGAAAACATCGGATGCATTGTATTGTATGGCAGTGCGTAAGATCTTTGATAATTTAAACATTTTTTTGTTTTTGTTTTATTCATGTAATTATAGCACAAAAAACCCCCTTTTGAAAAGGGGATTTGCATGTCTGACTCTCTTTAGTTGTGTCTTATCTTGGAATCTTCTTTGTAACTTCCATTGTTGATGGAGTTGTTTCTTCCAAAACTGCGTTGTCGTAAACTTTTTCCGTGCCTGTTGATGCGTCTTGTAAATCTTGGATGGTTTTTCCTAATTCGTTGTTTTGGCTTGTCGTTGAGCTTCCGCCAAGAGAAGGAGGGTTTGAATCTTCGGCAGGAGTAGTTGTTTCTGTCGCTGTCTCTTCAAATGGAGAAGAAACTGTCGGAGGATTTGAGACTTGTTCTTCACTAAAAAAGAATGAGTATGCGATGTATCCGACTGTCGAAAGTCCTATTACTGATGCAAAAATTATTATATATAATTTGAATTTTTGGATCAGATTCGGTTGAACTGGTGTTGGTGTTGTGGCCGGAGTGGCTTGTGTTGCTGGTTGAACCGGCGCTGTTTGTGTTGCGACCGGAACGACAGGTTGTGGTTGAACCGGTGTTGGTGCAACTTGTGGTTGTGGTGTGGGTTGTGTCACGGCCGTATTTTGTAATGGTTGTTCCGGAAGAGCCTGAGGAGCAACTATTGGGGAAGTCTCTTGATTTGGTGTTGTATCAGCCATTATTTTTTTATTAAATATCTAATTTTTCAGGTTCTATTGGCATAACATTTTCAATTGCCGCCCATTCGCTATCTTCAATTTCAGGGACGACGACTGTTACTTTATTACCAATTTCTCCTTTGAAATATGTAACTGAAGCAAGTAGAACTTTGTATGCTTTTCCGTTTGCTATTACTTTATATTGTCCGTCTTCGTATGTAAGTGTTCCGACAATTCGTTTTCTTGGGATTGGTCCGATTTGTTTGTAAACAAAGGATCCGTCTGGTTTGATTGTTAGTTTCAAAACGTCTCCCGGAATTAATTTTGACTTGCTTGCATAGTTTGCAGGGACTGGATATTCTTTATTGTTTTTGTCTGTCATCATTTGTCCGTTGTAAACACCTTCGACAATAGTGTCGTCGCCTTCATGGTCAAGATCATCTAAAGTTTCCGCCGCTTTTGCGTAGGTCGCTTTTGTTGATTTTGATCCTGTTATTTCAGTCAAAAGTTGTTTTGCTGAACGCAAACTGGACTCTGCTGAGTCAATCATTTCTTTTATAAGTGCGAGTTTGGAAGCCTGTGACATTTTGTTTTTATTTTATGTTTTATTTTTTCTTCGTCTTCAATTATATCAAAAAAATGATGTTTTTACAATTAAGCATTCGTTGACGAATTGGCTTATTTGTGTCGCTTTGTGAATTTTTGAAGCAATGAACGACGAATAATTGCGAGGTTTGAGAAGATTCTGAATGTGAATACAACCGCTACTGCAAGATATAAATCGAGACCGAGGGTTTCTCCGAGAAGAGTTATTCCAACTCCGAGAATTATATTAAATCCAAGTCCTGTAAGGAAAATAACGGGATTATATTCCTCTTTTGTGGTTTCGGCTCTGATAGCTCCAAATAATGAATCAAGAATGCCTACAATTATTACTGCTGTGTATTTGATGTAGATCATAGGGATTATAAGACTTGTTTTAAGTCCTATCATTATTCCTATGAGTATTCCCGATAGTGCCCAAATCATAAGCGTGATTTTATGTTATTTTCGTTTATATATTATCTTATCTCCGTTTTCTCCCGCAATACGAAGGTCGATATATGATAATGATTCTTTATATATATCGAGTTTTACGAGTGTTTTTTTCAATTTCTTTAATTGTGTCTCAAATGATTGTTCAATATCAAGCCATATTTCAAAATCTCTTTCCGTTAACATTCTTATTTCACGTGCATTTTTTTTGTAATTTGTTTCTTTTACTTTCATGCCGAATTTGTCTTGATAATAATTTATGGCGTTTATTATGTACTCCAGTTTTTTGGCTTCTATTACAGGAGTTCCTGTGTTTATCGGAGCGTCTGCTGTCATTTTTATAAGAGGAAGATTTGTGAGTTGCATGTTTTCTTTTATCGCGTAGCCCAAAGAATTTATGATATATGTCTTTTTTACCACGTCTGTTATCACTGAAACATTTGCTACGAGAGGGTACTGCGCAAATTCGACTTCGATTGTTTTTGGATAATTTTTTGAAATATTTATTTCTTTTATTTCCGGAAATTTGTTTGCTATTTTTAATTCCAAATCTTTTAAGTCTATAATCATTATGTTTTTTCCGATGGCTTCGTTTAGCGTTTTTTTAATGTTTTCCGTCATCGTTTTGTTGTCGATTTCTTTGTCTTTTATTTCTATTGATGAAATTAAAAAATATCCTGAAAAGAAAAATTCATAAATTAAAAAAATACTTATAAAAAGTATGAAAGCGATGATTAACAATCTTTTTGTTCTTGTGAAAACAGGATTCGGTCTTCTAAAAGGACTTCTTCCTTGAGGCCTTATTGGTGAGGATATTGGCCGTAGAGAGTGTGTTTGTCTTATTCTTCTTTTTTTATCAAACATTTTTGTGTAGGATTTGTTTCGTAATAGATATACCAGAATATATGGATTATGAGAAGCACAGGAATTTTGAATATAATGAAAAATATTTTGATTTGGAAAATCTAAAGAAGTTTTTGTATGCATATTTTCCGGATTATAATGATTTCGATTTTGTGCATGTAGCAGGCTCAAAAGGCAAGGGGACCACTTGCAAAATTATTGCGGATTATCTGGCTGATTCTTCAAAAGTCGGACTTTTTATTTCTCCGCATGTTGTAAAAATAAATGAAAGAATTTCTGTAAACGGTAAAAATATTTCCGACAAAGATTTTGTAAGAATAAAAAAAGAAATTGAAAAATTTTCTGACGAATTTTTTGTAGAAAAAAATGCAAAACGTCTGACTTTTTTTGAAGAACTTTTTGTCATGGCTTTGAAATATTTTTATGAAAAAAAATGTAAATACGTTGTTTTGGAGGTTGGGCTTGGAGGTAGGCTGGATGCTACAAATATCGTTTTGCCAAAAGTGTGCGGGCTTGCTTTGGTCGAAAAAGAACATACTGATCTTTTGGGAAAAACATTAAATAAAATTTTGAAAGAAAAACTTGGAATAAAAAAAATCGGAGTTCCTTTTATTATAGGTTCTCAACAAAAAAATGTTGAAAAGTTTTTGCGTGAAAAATTTGAAAAAGATGAAAATGTTTTTTTTGCCGATGATTTTGTTGAGAATGCTAATCCTAATTTTAGGCTTGCTCATGAGGTTTTAAAAGTTTTGGTTGGTTCGGTTGATGAAGAAAAATTTTTAAAGTTGTGTTGTGATTTTAAAATGGTCGGAAGATTTGATGTGAGAAAAATTTCCGTAAACGGTGAAAATAAAGTTTGTGTTTTTGACATTGCTCATACTCCAAAAAGCATGGAAAATCTTGTTAAAAATTTGAGAGAAAAATATTTTCATAAGAAATTTATTTTTGTTGTCTCTATCATGAAGGACAAAGAGATTTTGCCTATTTTAAGGCAAATTTCGAAAGTGGCGAGCGAGGTTGTTTTTACGAATGCGAATGCAGTTAGGGGGGGAAAGAGTAAAATTTTGAAAAATATTTTTGGTAAAATTATTAAATTAAGAAAAAACAATAAATCTGAAATTTCTGTTTTAGTTAAAGAAAATATAAATCCTGTTGTTGCTTTCAATATTGCAATTAAAAGTACGAAAAAAGAGGATATAGTCGTTGTGACCGGATCCTCTTTTCTTGTTTCTGAAATACTAAATCGCAAATTCTAAGAATTACGCTTTTTTAGCGGCTACGCGATCGGCTTTTCTTGCGCGTGCTTTTGCTTTGTTTAATCTGTTTCTTAGTTTGCTTTTTGGTCTTTTCTTTCCAACAAGGCAGTGTTGTTTGCTTGCGTGTGCGTTAGTCATTTTGGTTGCATTTATAAAATTTTCTACAGATAGTTTTTACATTACCACGTACGTTCATGTCAACTACTATTTTTGCTTTTTTTGGCTTAACCGCTTCTAAAAAGTCTTTGAATATCAGTTCTGTCACTGTTTCGTGGAATATTTTTATGTTTCTGAATGCGTTTACATAGATCTTAAAAGATTTTAATTCTAAACAAACTTTGTCGGGAACATATGAAATTTCAATCGTCCCGAAATCTGGCCAGTCTGAAAAAGGGCATATGGATGTGTATTCCGGACTTGCAATTGTCACCCAATGTTCGGAATTTTCAAGTTTTTGGAATTTGAATGTCAAGAGAGGTGCAACTTTTTTAACCTCTTTTCTTATTTCTTGTATATTCTTTTCTTTGAAAATCATTTATTTCTTGTATTTAATCAAATCTTTTTCTTCCGCTTCTTTGAATCCTTTGATTCGAAGTTCGCATGCCGGACATCTGCCACAAGCCACTTTTTTCCCTTCGTAACAGGTGTGAGTGTGTGCCAAAAATTTTAATCCGTTTAATTCTTTCATTAATGCGACTCCTTCCGCTTTTGTTTTCCACATAAGCGGGGTGAATATTTTGAAATTATGATCCATTGCGAGTTCTATTGTCTTTTCCATTGATTTTACGAAATTTTCGCGGCAATCAGGGTATCCGCTGTAGTCAGCTTGGCATACTCCCATTACTAAATTTTTAACTCCAATTGATTTTGCATAAATTGCGGCTGTTGCGATGAAAATAAGATTTCTTCCTTCAACGAAAGTTGTTGGCAGAGAGCCATTTTTCCCTGCTTTGATTGGCATTTTTTTGTCTATCAATGAGTTTTTTGTCAGTCCCTTGAATATGTCAATTTTGTGTATTTTTAATGGAACTTTTAAAAGTTTTGCTATTTTTTTTGCAGAGTTAATTTCTATATTGTGTCTTTGTCCATAATCAAAAGTGATTGCAAAGACTTTTTTGAAATTTTGTTTTGCCCAAACCAAGCATGTTGTTGAATCTTGGCCTCCGGAAAGGAGAACTACTGCGCTGGTTTTTTTTTCTTCAGGTTTTGTCATATTTTTTTTTGGTTATTCCATATCATTATATGCAATCTTGGCGCAAAACCAAAGACTTCTTTTTTACAGATTTCTATAAGTGATTTTGATTTTTCCATTACTTCTTCTGTTGTTTTGCCTTGAGGCATCAGAAAAACTTTGTTTTTATCTATTGTGTTTTCTTTTATGAATTTTTTTATTTCTGTTATGTCTTTTTTGTCATTTACTACGAATTTGTAGATTGTTTTTTCTTTTGGGAAAAATTTTAAACTGTCATATTTTATTTTTAATTTTATTGCATTTGATAATTTTGGGGAGCAGTTAAACTTGTTTATGTACTGCGATATAATCGGTTTTATTGTTCCGTTTGTTTCAACTTCGATGAAATAATTTTTTAGTTTTTTTAGTAGGGGAATGAGTTCTTTTTGTTGAAGAAGTGGTTCTCCTCCTGTAAGAACAATATGTTTAGCGGGAAATTCTTTTATCTTTTTCAAAATTTCCATGATTGTCATTTCTTTTTTTTGATTTATTTCTTGAGAATATGCTGTGTCGCAAAATTTACAATGTAAATTACAGCCCTGTAGTCTGAGGAAAATTGCTGGTTGTCCTATCTCTTGTCCTTCTCCTTGAATTGAATAGAATATTTCGCAAACTTGCATGTTTCCGTTGGTTGTTTATAATTTCATGGATAAGTTTCTGTTGATACTTATAGCATTTATTCGCTTTTTATGAAAAAGTTTTTGGCTCTTTCTTTTGTTGTTTTTCCCGCTTTGTTTTTTGTCGCGTGTTCTGCCGCGCAAAATGTTGATGGTTCCGATGAAGTTGTAAAATCGGTTGATTTGCTCACCGATTGGAGAAAAACGCAATTTTATAAAATTGAAGATAAGGATTTAAACAAAGTTTTTTATTTTGAATTTCCGGATTCTGCTAAGGTTTCTTTTATTCGTGGTCGTGGAGATTTAAATTATCAAAATTGCCATGTTTCTTTCGGAACAAGGGATCGTTTAAAGTCGACTATTCAAACTCAGGAAAATGACGACAAAAAGACAAAAGCAGAGGCTGGACGTGTTTTCGAATCCGTATATAGAAATGATGTTTTGGCTGTTTATTCTGCGGATTTGAGGACTTTCGGATATGCTTTTTGGCTTTATGATGAGGGGAAAGACATAAGTGAATGTACCAAATTTTTGAATAAAATTGCTTATTCTTTTACGGATAAGCCTATGTATATGAGTGAAAAATATGGATTTAGCGTTGTTTTGCCGACACAATATAAAGTGGAATATTTGGCCGATGATAGCGGTGTTTTGTTTAAAGGTTGGTCTAAAGGGGATGATTTTGATTTGAAAAAAAACAAGGCGGCTAAAAATGAACTTGGCGGATATGGTTATGATATTAAGTTTGAGGCTTATGAAAATGTTATGAAATACACTTCTTTGAGCGATTTGCTCAAGAAGAAATATGATGGATTTTCCAAACAATTCTATGATTTGAATGGAAAAACCGGAGTTTTTGTGGATGAAAATTTAAATGCAAGTCGTGCTATAAGGCATTTTTTTGTTTTTAGTCCAGATTCTTCTGTGATTTATGAGGCCAGCCTTGATATTGAGAGTTTCCATTATTTTGCTCACGGACAGGAATTTGACGATTTTGTGAAAACATCTCTTGCTATTTATTAGAAAACAGGTAAAATCGCTGAGCATTAATCGTTTAAACGAATTGCTATGTCTAGAGTTTGCCAACTTACAGGAAAACGTCCAAGCGTGGGGAATAATAGAAGTCACGCTTTGAACGCAACAAAACGTAGATTTTGCCCAAATTTGATCACAAAAAAACTTTTTGATGTGAAGTTGGGTAGAGTTCGCAATATGAGAATTTCAGCTTCTGCGCTACGAACACTTACAAAGACGAAATAAAGTCTTTTTGAAAGTGTACAAATCGTTTAAAGATTTTTAATTAAATCCAATTTCAGGCTCGTGGAATTTGGATTTTTTTGACAAAACTTAAGTAAGTGTGATTAAATAACCCCCTCGGTTTATATCTTTAACCAATAAAATTATGGGGAACGATGGTATATGCTCGAATCCTTTGGGAGAAGCCGAAGAAGACCTTGGCTCTGTACCCAGTGACGCCAATAGCCCTGATGATTTTGCTACGTCTGATGATTCTGATGTGCCTGAGGCGGTGGATGCTGGATTTGATGGAGTGCATTTTGTGAAAGAACCTGTTTTGACCGATGTTGTTGATTCTTCCGGACGACCTGTGTCTGAGGAAAGACGGAATAGACCGCCTGCCACTCCTTTCGAAATAGCGGAGTCGAAAGAGAACGGGATTGCGTTTAGGGAGGGGGATTCTCCGACTCTTCAAGTAATCGTTCTTAGTTTAACAATTGATAGGATTAGGGACAGGGTAGCAAAACTTAATAAGGAAATGGCATTGGAAGATCCATCGGTGTTGATGGAAAAATTTGAATCTGATTATGGAAGATGGTCTCCGGAATTACAATCTATGTGTTCGTGGGAAGATGTGCGGGCAAAACTTTTGGCGAATGATGGATATTTTATAAAACGTGCTGTGGAAATTGAGGGGGCTGCTCTTTTTGGAGTTGATAAAGATGGGAAAATTTTAGTGGCGAGTGAAACTGGAGAGCCTTCTGTAAAAGGGAAGAATTACAGAGAAGTTCTTCATAGAGTTTCTTATGAGTATGATGCCATTAAAGATAGGCCTAAATTGGATAGAAATGGTAAAAAAATTCCGGCAATCGGACGTGAATTTTTTCCATATGCAAAAGGTGGCGAAACAGGCATTGTGAAAAGTGAAGAAGTTTTGATGCTTGAAGATTTTACCGGAAGACCTGCTATAAGATCGACTGATGGAACAGCGAAATATTCATATCTTTACACTGGAGAGGATCCGGATCAAGTTGCTGTTCTTGAGTATAATCCTCTTGATGATATAGCTGTTGCACGGTTTGATGCTTTCCCTATAGATTCGTACGCTGATCGTGGGGCTCTTGTATTATTAAGGATTTCTTAAAAATAATTTTCATTACAAATTGTGCTCGTTTTGTGGTATAATTAGTGGATGAATTTTGATGTATTTCAACAATTGGGAATTGCGCTTTTGCTTTCGGCTCTTATTGGAATTGAAAGAGAGAGGAGGTTTAAAGGTGTGGGAGGAAGTTCTTTTGCAGGAATGAGGACTCTGAGTCTTGTCGGGCTTACGGGAGCTCTTTCGTATGTTTTGTCTGCATATTCCCCAGCGTTTTTCGTGGCGCTTGGAGTTGGATTTTTGGGGCTTCTGATTGCTTCTTATGTGATTTCCAGACATGACTCTGTGTCTACTGGAGCGACTTCGGAAATGGCCGCTGTTATTGTTTATATTGTAGGTATTTTATGTGGAATGGAGCAATTCGTTTTGGCTACGTCTATAACACTTTTGCTTTTTGTGCTTTTGTATTTCAGAGATCCGCTTCATCAATGGGCAAATAAACTTAAAGATACGGAAATTGTTTCAACTGTCGAATTTATGATTGTGGCTTTTGTGGTTTTACCGCTTTTGCCAAATCAATCCTATGGGCCTTTTGATTTTTTCAATCCTTATATGATTTGGCTCATGGTTGTGTTGATTTCCGGAATTTCTTTTTTGAGTTATGTTGCCGTAAAATTGTTTGGAGCGAAGAGGGGAATTGGGATCACTGGCTTTTTTGCCGGACTTGTCTCGAGCACTGCCCTTGTGTTTAGTTTCTCGGCTCAAAGTAAAAAGAATAAAGATGTCGTAAATCCTTATGTCATTGCTATTTTGGTGGCAAGCAGTGCCATGTTTTTTAGAATTTTAGCCTCTGTAGCTATAGTTAATTCCAACCTTTTGTCTCGTTTATCTATTCCTCTTGTTGCCATGGGTTGTGCGGGAATTTTGTCTTCAGTTTATTTCTGGTTTCGCGGTGATAAGACCGATGAATATGTGCAAAAGAAGATTATTGATGTTAAAAATCCTTTCAAGCTTGCACCTGCTTTGAAATTTGGAATTTTCTTTGCTTCAATTCTTTTTGTTACAAAAGTCGCGAGTATTTATTTCGGATCGGAAGGTCTTTATGTCACAAGTTTGATCTCGGGTATTTTTGATGTTGATGCGATTGTTCTTTCTGTTTCAAATTTGGCTAAAGGAGGCCTTTCTCTTGATGTCGCGACAATTTCGATAATGATTGTTGCATTTGTTAACACTGTTTCAAAAGGAGTTTTGTTCCTATTACTTGGAAATAGGCGTGTTGCCTATAGAATCTGCATTTCATATCTCTTTGTAATTTTGTCAGGTGTAATTTCTTTACTTTTGGTTTCCTAGACATTACGCTTTAAAATAAGTAAATTTTATCCTCATTACTTATGAAAAAGCTTATTCTTTCGGTATCGGTTATTTTTGCCATTTTGGCTAATTCTGTTTTTGCTTATGCGGCGACTGTTTATATTCCAAGTGCGGATAGTTCGCAGTATTTGCCGACTGTGAAAATTCTTACTTATAGCTTGTTTTATGATGGATCTTTGGTTGTTGAAGGATCCGGATCCGGAACGATTATAGATTCTCGCGGGACTATTTTGACTAATGCGCATGTTGTCAGAAGTTTGTATGATCCAACTCTTCCTGCTGATGCTTTTCAGATTTGTTTGACGAGAAGTAACGCTCCGGAGAGTCCTGTTTGTGAGTTTGTGGCGTCTTTTGTCGCGATGCATGACACGCAGGATCTTGCGCTTCTTCGAATGAGTCCTACCGACGCCAGAGGAAATACTGTAACTTTTGATTTTAATCTTCCGTATAAAAACAGCGGAAATCCTGCAGTCGGAGATTCTTTAACAGCTATCGGATTTCCTGATATCGGAGGCAAAACTATTACTTACACTACAGGGGTTGTAAGTGGATTTTTGCAAGAATACGGAGTTAATTATATGAAAACAGATGCGGTTATTTCTTTTGGAAATTCAGGAGGAACGACTGTTGATGAAAATGGTAATTTTGTTGGAGTGCCTACGTTGGGAGTGTCCAGCGACTCTTTGTCTTCGCTCGGATATCTTTTGCCGGTGAAAGATTTTGTTACATGGATAGATCAAAAAATTGGGCTTTCTGTCGCGAAAGACGATATTGCAAAAGATAAACTTTTTGCGGCCGAAAAGGCGAGTGTTTCCGCAAATTCAACCGGAACTTTCAAAAACGCGGATCCTTCGTATGAAATTTCCGTTGTAAGTGATTGGAAATTTTCGAATTCTTTGGATGAGGCTTTTAGCAATCCAAATAATGTTGTCGGGTCTTATTATGGAACAAACAGCGTTGTGATTGTACCGAAAGACGATAGTTTATTGTCCACTGGAAGAATTGAAATTTTCTTTACAGATTTTTCTTATGTCGTTGAAATGTCCGATCTTGAATATTTTTTGCAATCTTACGCCGTTGATAATCCGGATATTAAACTTGAGGTCGTGAAACTTAACGGAAAATATGATGCGTATAAAGAAAGTATGGTTAGTTATGATTGGGAAACAGGAGCCACTTTCGATATTGTTACTTATTATATTCCTTATGGAAATAGGGTTGTAAGTTTGAGATATATTTATGATGACGCCTCTTTTGTTGCGGATCTTGAGTCGATGGTGAAAACTTTCAAAATTGACTT
>Ga0172379_10001191_pt1 | contig 54535 bp, 29 predicted proteins | sample GrowelOW334metaG_FD_119756 | JGI IMG/M metagenome (GOLD analysis project Ga0172379, IMG submission 119756) | Groundwater microbial communities from an aquifer near a municipal landfill in Southern Ontario, Canada - Groundwater well OW334 metaG | ecosystem: Environmental > Aquatic > Deep... | reverse complement strand
TCGAAAATCTGCGGAAAGACCGTCGTCGAATCGGGATTTCCCGGCCAGCTTCCGCCGATGGCAGTATTAAGTATCAGGTAATGAGGTGTGTGGGGAATGCCGTTCACTGTTGCATGGAACTGGCGGCCGTCAATAGACCATCGAATTGAATCAGACTCCCATTCTAGAGTGTAAAGATGAAAATCCTTTGTGTAGTCGCAATCGCCTACCCGTGTGCCGGAACTGGACATTCGTCTGCCGTCATAGGAACAGTAATGGAGTGTTCCGTAAAGAGTATTCGTTTGATGCCCGAGGAACTCCATGATATCGATCTCTGTGTACCACGGACGCTCTTCCGGGATTAGATTTTCTTTTCCCTTGGCAACGGCATCTTCCATGATGTATTCCAGTTCCCAGTTGCGGTTTTGAGGGTAGAGCCAATAGGCAGGCCAGATTCCTTTACCTCCGGGGAGCTTTGCACGCATTTCAAAACGCCCGTAAACCGGTGAAAATTTTCCCTTTGTATCTAATCTGCCACTTGTATATTTCATGGAGCCGTAGGAGCGCGCTCTGCTTCTCACGCGAAGAAGGCCGTTTTCAACATACACTTCATCCGGCACATAATATTGCAGTTCGCCGTGTTTGCTCTGCTCACGCAGTAAAACATTCCATTTTGTTTGGTCGAGTCTGTCGCCGTTGAATTCATCGGACCATACAAGGTTCCATTTTGCGTGATCGGTTTCCTGTGCAGTCAGTGAAAATATAGATGTGAAGATGTACAGTGATAAAATGAATGATAATCGTACCATAGTTATCGCCTTGAATAGATGTAAGTCTGGTTGAGGAAATCTGATTTTAAGCACATCATTGATCCGGAAACTACCGTTTATATGTGTCGGAACCGATTGTTGTGGAATAATACAGAGAACTGAAGTGAAAGGCAAAAAATGGAAATATGATATATTTTTATTAAAATTTGAAAAAGAACCTTTTTATCCGTTATATTGTTTGTATGGCAAGTAAATATTGAAATGAAAGAATTACTAATTATCATTCTTCAAATCTTAATAATTTATGGAGGAACATGCAGACAAATTCACCCGATGCAGGTCCGTTTGAAGCGACCTCGATCTCATTTTCATTGACAGTAAAAGAACTTCAAAAAAGTGTCGAATGGTATCATGATATTATCGGCTTCTCGATTGAACGGAGAATGGAGCGGGAAGGAATACTCAGGAGCGTCACCGTCAATGCCGGTCCCGTGCGCATTGCTCTCAACCAAGACGATGGCGCCAAAGGATGGGAGAGAATCAAAGGGTTAGGATTCTCATTCAACATCAGAACAAACCAGGATATTGATGAACTTGCCAGGCGGATTAAAGGCCATGGGGGCACGCTCGATGTGGAACCCACGGATGCTCCGTGGGGTGTGCGTATGATACGCCTGCACGATCCTGACGGTTACAAAATTGCAATTTCCCGCCCAATCGACGTCAAATAAGTAGTTTAAAACAAAAAACCCTATCAGATGATAGGGTTTTTTGTGGACAGGGCCAGAATCGAACTGGCGACACACGGCTTTTCAGGCCGTTGCTCTACCAACTGAGCTACCTGTCCATCTTTGAAGCATATTAATATACAAAAAAAATATTTTTTTCAAAAGAGAAATTTACGTTTTGGTTAAAAAAAAGAACCGGATGCAATGCGCAGCCGGTTCCTTTTTAAAAGAAAAACTTCATTACCGATTAGATAAACAGCGGAGCCATTACCAGTGTAATCGTCGACAATAGTTTAATTAAAACGTGAAGCGACGGACCTGCGGTATCCTTGAACGGATCGCCTACTGTGTCGCCAACCACCGTTGCTTTATGCCAGTCGGTCCCTTTTTTGCTCTCAACCTCGACAAATTTTTTGGCATTATCCCATGCACCGCCGCCGTTATTCAGGAAGAGTGCCATGAGAATTCCGGTAATTGTTCCCACCATCAGCAACCCTCCGACCACTTCAGCGCCGCTGGCACCGTGTTCAGGGCTTCCTGTTGAAATAAAAAGCCATTTGAACAATACGCCGACGGCGATCGGCATTGTGACGACCAGTAATCCGGGCAGGACCATTTCCTTCAGTGCCGACTGTGTGACAATATCCACGCACTGACCATAATCGGGTTTCGATGTTCCGAGCATGATGCCCGGGTTGTTTTTGAATTGATCCCGCACATTATTGATTACTGCGTAGGCAGCTCGTCCAACCGCCTTAATGGCGAGTGAAGAGAATAAGAATACTAGCATGGCACCGAGTATCGCGCCGACGAATACTGCCGGTTTCGAAAGATCGATGTGTGTTAACGGGAAGCCGTAGTTTCTCACTTCGTCAAAGTACGCAGAGAAGAGAAGGAATGCAGCAAGCGCCGCCGATCCCACCGCGTATCCTTTGGTCAATGCTTTAGTCGTATTGCCGACAGCATCCAACCGGTCTGTCTTCCGCCGAATCTCTTCCGGCTGCTGCGACATTTCAACAATCCCGCCCGCATTATCGGTGATCGGACCGAATGTATCCATCGCAAGAATGTATGCCGCTGTGCCGAGCATACCCATGGTGGCGACCGCTGTTCCGAATAGTCCCGCATCTTTCAACCCTGACGATTCGCCGAGGAAATACGACGAGATCAGCGCCGCCGAAATGACAAGCACCGGATATCCGGTCGACTCCATTCCGACAGCGATACCGGCAATGATGTTCGTTGCGGGTCCGGTTTTTGATTGTTCAGCAATTGACTGCACAGGTCGGTATTTATATTCTGTATAATATTGTGTGATAAACACAAATGCGAGTGAGGTCAATACTCCGATAACACCCGCAAGAAAAAAGTTGAAATAATATGTTTCACCAAGCAGCCATCGCGATGCAATAAAGAATCCGACCATTGCCAGCGATGCGGTCACATAGAATCCCCGGTTGAGTGCTTTCATCGGATCTTCTTGATCGTTGGTTTTCACAACCATTACGCCGACCATTGATGCGATGATACCGAATGCGCGTGCAACGAGCGGGAAGAGAAGGACGCCGATCAGCGTTAAATTATTTTGTGCAAAAATTTCTGTATTCACTCGATAGAGGCCTGCCGCGAGAATCATTGCTCCGATATTTTCCGCAGCTGTCGACTCAAAAAGATCGGCTCCGCGTCCTGCGCAGTCTCCCACGTTGTCTCCGACCAGATCGGCAATAACGGCAGGATTTCGCGGATCATCCTCGGGAATCCCAGCTTCCACTTTTCCGACAAGATCTGCTCCCACGTCGGCAGCCTTAGTATAAATCCCCCCTCCAAGTTGTGCGAACAGTGCAACGAACGATGCGCCGAATCCGTATCCGACAATCAATAACGGAATTTTTGATACATCGGTGACCACACCCATTTTATCCACCACAGCAAATAACCCGGCAACGCCAAGCAGGCTCATTGCAACAACGAAGAAACCGGAGACTGCTCCGCCGCGAAGTGCGGTCTGCAATGCACCATTCATACCTTTTGTTGCGGCAGCGGCCGTTCGGATGTTCGAACGGATGGCCACCCACATTCCCATATATCCGGCGGCAACGGAACATGCTGCGCCAAGCACAAACGACAGTGTCGTCCACAACGCAAGCATTCCGGCTGAAGCAGGGTCATGTTCGTTCGGAGTGCGCACAAATGCGTAGAGGATGTAGATAAGGGCAGCAAGTGCGATAGAAAGGTACGCGATCGTCCTGTTTTGACGGCGCAAAAATGCTTCCGCTCCTGCTTTGATGGCATTAGAAATTTCCTGCATTGCCGGTGTGCCCGTGTCGCGTTTCATTACATCACGAATTAAATAGAGGGCAAACAGCAAACCAAGAATGCTTATGCCAAGAATTAGGGTTAATTCCATATAAACGGTTCTCCAGTATAGATGAATGATGATTGGTTTACAGCCTGTGGGCTGCCGAAATATACGATATTGAAATCGTAAGAACAACGAAACATTTGTAAAATTGAATTTTTCAGTCAGCGTTTTAGTGGATGAATTTTTTCCATCCGTAATAGACCGGAATGCCCGACAGAACAATCATCACTCCGGGCAATGTAAATGATGGTTTGAAGATCAATAGATCAACGCAAATTGCGAACGCGACAATGATGTACAATGCCGGAACATACGGATAGCCGAATGCTTTATATGGACGCGGCTCGTCCGGCATCTTTTTCCGTAAAATAAAGATCCCGGCGACGGTCAGGATATAAAAAATAAGCACTGCGAATACGACATAATCCAGCAAATCGCCGTACGTGCCCGAGAGACAGAGCAGCGATGCCCAGAGACCTTGAACGATCAGGGCCCAGGCTGGAACTGATTTCTTATTAAGTGTGCCCGCTTTCTGAAAAAACAATTTATCTTTTGCCATTGCATAATACACGCGAGCACCGGAAAGGATCAATCCGTTGTTGCATCCAAATGTAGAGATCATGATCAATACCGCCATTACGAGTGCAGCAATATCCCCGAAAATGTACGATGCTACCGCCGTCCCGACACGATCCGCTGAGGCGAATTGGATCCCTTTTCCCGCAACATCGGCTGCATCCTGATTTCCGACGACCGGTAAAATTAAAATGTAGGATAGATTAGCGAGCATGTAAAGCAGTATCACGATTCCGGTGCCGATCGCAAGACTGAGCGGGATTGTTCTCTTCGGATTGATCACTTCTCCGGCGGTGAACGTGATGTTATTCCATGCGTCACACGAAAACAGCGATCCCACCATTGCTGTTGCAATTGCGGCGGCGATCATTATGCCGGAGAGCTGTTCGATCGAGACTATTTTCCCATCCTGCAGATGGGTCCAAGTCCCCCCCCAGAAATTTGAGAAATTCGCGGAGATCGCATGAGCGTTGCTCGCGAAAAATAATCCGAGCACGATAATGCCGAGCAGCGCGATCGTCTTGGTGATGGTAAAGATGTTCTGCACGATCTTTCCTTCGGTGATCCCTCCCAGATTGATTACAGTCAGCACTGCAATGCTGACGATGGCAAGAATTTGTGCGGCAGAGATATCTCTTCCAAAAAGAGCGAAGAGATAATGTTTTTCGCTGAACCACGGGATCAACACCGATGTGAATTTTGCAAAAGCCACCGCAACGGCAGCAATTGTCCCTGTTTGAATCACCATGAAGACGGTCCAGCCGTAGAGAAATCCGACAAGGGGATTGTATGCTTCTCGCAGGTACACATACTGCCCGCCTGCTTTCGGCATCATTCCGGCAAGTTCACCGTAGCTCAAAGCGGCGGCGATGGTCACCAATCCGGTTATGAACCAGACGAGCAGCAATAAACCTGCCGATCCGACCGTGCGGGAAATATCGGCGCTCACGATGAAGATTCCGGAACCGATCATCGAACCGATGACGATCATGGTTGAATCGAACAGCCCGAGTCCGCGTTTGAATTCAGTGTCTGTCTTCATAGAATTATTCTCCGATACACAAAAACCTCACACCGGATTGCATGTGAGGTTTTTGTCTGATGAAAATGCACTGACGGTCTTAGATTTTGGATGCATTCAGTTTACTGTGCTTGCGGCTATATCCGAAATAAATTGCGAACCCGATCGCCATCCAGAGGAATAAGCGAATCCAGGTGTCTGTCGGAAGGGCGTACATTTGCGCAAGGCAGATCAGCGCTCCGAGGATCGGGATTAACGGAACCATCGGAGTTTTGAACGGACGATGAAGATCAGGGCGCTTTCTACGTAAAACGATGATCCCGATGCAGACGATCACGAATGCGAGCAGTGTTCCGATCGATACCAGTTCACCGAGAATGCCGATGGGAAACAATCCGGCGACGATGGCAGCGACGCTCCCGGTTAATATTGTGGTGATGTAAGGAGTTTTGAATTTCGGATGAACTTTTGAAAAGCTTGCGGGGAGCAATCCGTCGTTTGCCATCGAGAAGAAAATTCTCGGCTGGCCGAGCAGCATTACAAGCACCACGGAACTAAGCCCGGCGATCGCGCCGATCTTAATGATTGGTTTTAACCATGACAGGGCATTTCCGGTTTTATCGATTGCCAGAGCAATCGGTGCGGGGACATTCAGTTCCGTGTAGTGAACCATGCCGGTCAATACGGCGGCTACAATAATATAAAGAATCGTACAAACAACAAGCGATCCGAGGATTCCGATCGGCATATCACGCTGCGGATTTCGTGCTTCCTGAGCGGCAGTTGAAACAGCATCGAATCCGATGTAGGCGAAGAAGATCACCCCGGCACCTGCAAAAATTCCGCTGATTCCGAACTTTCCGAACTCGCCGGTATTCTCCGGAATATAAGGAACCCAGTTCGAGGGAACGATGTACGAAATTCCAAATGCAATGAAGAGTAGAACGACGACAACTTTTACAAAGACGATAATATTATTGAAGTTTGCCGATTCTTTAATCCCGATGACAAGAAGAATCGTCATCAGGACGATGATAAAGACAGCGGGGAGATTCATGATTGCGCCCGTCGCATGCCATCCCATTCCGTCATGAGTGAACGGAGCGGATGCCAGCGCAACAGGGATATGGAGCCCAATGTCGGCAAGAAAACTGACGACATAACCGGACCACCCGACGGCAACGGTGGATGCACCAAACAAATATTCCAATATCAAATCCCAGCCGATGATCCACGCAATGAACTCTCCCAGTGTTGCGTACGAATAGGTGTAGGCGCTTCCGGCAATAGGGATCATTGAGGCAAATTCCGCATATGCCAATCCGGCAAAGGCACAGCCAAGACCGGAAATCACGAACGAAAGCACCAATGCCGGGCCGGCATGATTTGCCGCGGCAGTCCCGGTCAAAACGAAAATTCCGGTTCCGATAATTGCTCCGATTCCGAGCATGACAAGGTTTGTTGCCGTTAAGGTTCGTCGTAACGAATGTGCTTCATCAGTCGAAGCAGTCATTAACTCTTGCAGCGACTTTGTCGCAAAAAGTTTCGATGCCATAAGTATAGAGGTCCTTTTGATTTTGGATATCAGGGGTTGTGAATTAGCCTTTAGATACTGAAACATTTTCAATGAATCAAGTGAAAACAGCTTTTATCTTTGGCGGCGAGTTTGTTCCCATGAGCGGTGCTCGAATCTGACTCTGTCACGGCAAATGGAGCGTTATCCCCGGGACAGTTTTTTTAGTGCAGGAAAATTCTTTTTGAGAAAAATTATTGTAATCGAATATCGGAGAGAAGAATGGCTGCGACAACAATTCTTTTTATCGAGAATAGTATGATGGTATTTTGAAATCGTTGGTACATCAAAAATTTTATGTCATACTTCTTTTAACGTTGTATGATCTGTTACTGATGAAAAATGCGATCATAGAAAGGATCATTGCCAAAATAAATGGAATAGAGGGATTTATTTCGAAAAGAAATCCGCTGAGCACGGGTCCGACAACCATCGAACCGTTCATTATCGATGAGATTGTTCCCATAATTTCTCCTTTACGGGTCGGATCAGATTGAGCAATTGCCTGATTCGCGATTACTACTCGTAAAAGAGCCTGTCCCGTTCCAATGAAGGGAAGGGAGATGAAAAAAAGCGTAAGGTTTTGAGATGCCATCATCAGTAACCCCGCCCCAATCCAGATGATCATGAAACGTTCAAGGTTTTTCTCTTCGAACCGTTTTAGCCAGAATTTATTGAGCAATGCCACTTGGTTGATTGCGATGATTATACCTATGATGGTGAAAAAGAGACCGGTTTGGAATGCATTGAAACCGAAAACCTGCTGAGAGAATAAAGCAAAAACGGATTGTACCACGACAAAAATTAAGGCGAGAAGCAGCCAAACCACAAAGATTAATCGTATTTTGGGGTCTAAGAATGCGGTAAAAATGGGTTTAAATGGATTGTAACTTAATTTTTTGATGCTTCGTTGATGGTTCGATTCTTTTAAAATGAAGAAAGCCGTAATTCCGTTACCCATGGCCATAAAGCTTGCAGCGTAAAAAGGAAAAGCGTGGGAAACATTGCTTAAAATACCTCCAAAGATAGGTCCCAATATAAAACCCATTCCGAATGTTGCCCCAATAATGCCTAAATTAGCAACCCTTTCCTTTTCATCCTTTGCAATATCAATAAGGTAACTCTGAGCGGAGATAAAATTGCCCGCGGCAACACCATCTATAATCCTACCCAAAAATAGGAAAAATATCGAATCAGCACTTGCAAAAACAAACCAGCCAATTGCAGTCGAAAAAATGGAAATCAATAATATTGGTCTTCTACCAATGCGATCTGAAATTGCCCCTAAAAATGGACTGCTTAAAAATGCACAAAATGAAAATACTGAAAATAAAAGCGTAATTGTTACTGGTTTTGCGCCAAATTCGGAAACGTAAAACGGGAGTATTGGGATTACTATTCCAAAACCCAGGACATCTACAAAAACAGTCGATAAAATAACGATTTTTTGCTTTGACATGAGATGAAGATACACAAAATTGCAAAATTTTACTACGGAAAAGAATTTCCTGATTAGAAATTTATAAAATTAAGGGAAAATGAAAATTGAAAGAGGAACAGTTCACAAAATAGTAACCCATCAATAAAGATATAATTATTATTATAACTCTTTAATTTTTAGAGTTAAGAAGTTATTAAAATACTCTAATTTTAAAAATTTGCCTGTAAATACACATATATCTATATTGTATCAAAGAAAAAGGGTAAACCGCTCATAAGGGTTTCAGAAATTTTAGAAAGGGTTTTTTATGGGAGAAGTTTTATTCAACACAAATGAAGTTGCAAAGATGCTTCAGGTTGATAAGTCAACAGTGAAACGTTGGACTGAAGAAAAAAAACTGAAATGTTTTCGCACTCCCGGCGGGCATCGAAAATTTCGTGCGGAAGATCTTTACAATTTCATGGCCGAATATAATTACGGCGTTTCAACATTGCGCATGATGCCGCAGATGGCAAGCGATGAAGCGATCATTAAACGCATCGTCACGAACAAAGAATATAATGTGCTGCATTCTGTCTGCTTCAACGCGGCAATCAAAGGAAAAAAAGACGAGATCATCACGTTGTTCGTTGAAGTGTACCATGCAGGGCTGCCGCTGTCGATGATCTTCGATCATATCCTGATGCCGACATTGAAAAAAATGAATGACACGCTTCGCGCCAATAAAATTTCTGCACTTGAGAATCAATTGGCGATCACGGCGCTTTCCGGAGCGATCGTTCAATTATCCGACAGCATCACGCATTACACAAAGAATGAAAAGATCGTCATCTGTGCATCGCTTGAAAATGAAAAGTCTGATGTTGAATTCAAAGCAATGACAACATTGCTGGAAATCAACGGATATAATGTTTTGAATCTGGGTCTCGGGATGTCGCCGGACATTATTGCTGAATTAATTGAACGGGTGAAACCGTTTGCCGTCTGTCTGTATTCTCACACTGCCGACGACGAAGCGAAATTAAAGAATGATACAGAACGAATCATCTCTATTGCGGTGAACCATCGATCGCAATTTATCAGCGTCGGAAGCGGCTCTCTGGGTGAGCATTTATCAGAAGTCAAACACTGCAAGACATTTGCCGAACTTGATACGATCAATACGATCCACAGCGGCGTCTCATCGATCAATGTAAAATAAAATTAGTAAACGATAAAAATTAAAAGAACAAAACAATGAACATTCAAAAACATAAGGAGATCGAAATATGGAAAACAAACCGCCATGATGCACGCAGTCTCGATGGAGTACAAGTTGGAACAGAAACAAAAGAGCGTAATAACAAAAAACAAAATACCAATCACACAATACAAGGAGATACAACAATGAGTACCAACTCAATGTTTTCCCGTATAAGCATAGTGCTCTTCGCAGTACTGATGCTTTCTTCAATGCAGCAAGCGTTCGCAACAGGTACCCTCGCCGGTACGACAATCAGCAATACAGCGAGCGTCACGTACAATGACGGAGCAAACGTCAAAATTAAAAACTCCAACACTCTCAGTTTGGTCGTTGGTCATAAGGTGGTTGCATCGTTCTCGCCGTCATCAGGTTCGATCAGCACCTATGACAACGTCACCTATTACTATCCTGTTCACTTGGTGAACGGCAGCAACCGGTCGACACTGTACAATATTTCATTCACCACTCCGTCGAATTATACATTGTCGTTAGTCGCAGATGACAACAATGATGGCATTCACCAGTCGGGCGAAACGACGGTGGTTGGAAGCGGAACGGGATATGTGGACGTCGATGCATCGAAATATTATTTCTTGAAAGCAGTTCTCGGCACGATCACCAATGGAACAGTGGATACCGCAAAGGTGACATTTACCAATGCATCGACCGACAGCGGATCGGTGATCGTTGTCAATCCGACAGCATCATTCACGTTCTCGGTAGCATCGACAATTACAAAGCCGGTTCTTTCGTATTCGGTATCAGGATCCGCTCCATCGGCTTCTATCCCCGGTGCAGCATATGACTATACTATTACATTGGATAATACCGGAACAGCAGCACCGTATAGTTTCGATAACGGTGTCTCGGCTACTCCGAAAGTTCAGTTGGTATATACCGTTCCGAGTAACTTTGCGTTCACCGGCGGTGCTTCGGGAACATTTACATTAAGCGCTTACGGAACGGCTTCCTATACATACTCTGCGCCGACCTTAACGATTCAAATTGATACAGCGGATTTAGTGCCTGCTAATACTGCATTTTCGTTTACCGTTCCTACGATCATCGAACAAACTTCGAACAATGGAACAGGTCCGGCATCAGGAGCTAGCATTGTAACAGCGAGCGGTGATTTTGGAGACTTGTCCTATGGAAATGCTCAAACCGTTTTAACCTTGACCCCCTCTACTTCAGGAACAATCTTTAACGGAGCCGGTTCGGTTGCCACTTCAAAGGGCGGAAAATATACACTCACGCCGGCAAATGCAAACGCCTCGGCCGGTGAAACAGTTGAATATATCTTCCATGTGAAGAACATGGGAAATGCTGCTTCAACCTTTAATCTGACTGATATGTATATCAGCGGCTTAGATACCAATCACTTGATCGCATTGACCACGTACGGTGCTGATCTTGGAGTTGGTGCGACAGGAAGTGTGATTGCGGGAGATTCGATTAATATCTATGTCAGACTTACTGTTCCGGCTCTTGCCACAAACGGACAGACGATTGCTCGAAAAATTACGGTCCTTTCAAATGCATCAGGAACAGTGTACACAGGAGCGGTAAATTCGGATTCGACGTTTACTGTTACCACATCGGTTATCGCAGCGACATTTACGATCAACCTTTCTGCTGAATCGATCGTCGGAACCGGTACAACTTCAAATCCTGCTCCCGGCGACGAGATTACATTCCTCCTCAGCATCACCAACACCGGTGCCAGCACGGCAACAAGCGTTGTCATTTCAAACTTAATTCCGACCAATATGACGTTCGATGCGAATGGTTTCGCGAGCGGATACGGAATTACAATTGATGCGGTGAACCAAACCAATGGTAATGACGGCGACGATGCGTGGTTCGATGCGACCGGAAACGGTACTGTGAAAACAAACAGTACGTTCTCGGTTGCGGCAAGCACCACGAAAGAAATTCGCTATAAATGCATAGTGCAATAATGTAACATCGGGCTTACCGAGAGTGATCTCAGTAAGCCCTCAAGAAGGAAAGACAAAAACCAAAAACCGCAGTGCTTAATAAACTAAAAACATATAGCCTTTTACTCCTGGGAAGCATGATGGTTCTTGCTTCGGCCGTTGATGCGCAGGTTGTCGTCAATGAACCGAAGGAAGGAACAACGAGCCATTTCACAAGGCAATTTGTTGCAGGTACTGCACCGTCTCGTCTGCCGATCACGTTGTATGTGAATGATGTTGCCGTCGATTCCGGCATTGTTCGTCCTGACGGCGTGTTCGAATTTATCGGCGTACCGGTTCCCGTCGGTCCTGTGAATTTCACCACTGTTATTCGGTATCCGAACGGTAAAACGGTTAAAGCATCGAGAAGCATGCATATTTTTGGAACACCTGACTCTATAATAGTGACCATGCCGGAAAAAGATCTTCGTGCAGACGGCCGTTCGATCATGAGCATGTCTGTCAATCTGATCGATAAATGGGGAATGAAGATCAGCGACGGCTATTTTGTCACGGTGCAGGCCGACAGCGTAGAGTTAGAAGTGAAAGATCTTGATCCGAACACACCGGGCACGCAGGTGCGGTTGATGAACGGCGAAGTAAGAATACCGATCCGGGCCCCCAAGGCAGCCGGTTCCTATTCGATCAAATTTGCAAGTTCCGGAGTTGCCGCACAAGTTCAAAAGGATTTTGCAACACCGATCGAACCGTTGATGCTCGTTGGTTCTGCGAATGCCAATGGCAGTTTTCTCTCAACATCCGGCAATCTAAGCGGTCTGAAGAATGAAGAAAAGTTGAACAGCGGTTTCTTCGGCGACGGCCGGTTAGCATTCTACGGCCGCGGGTCAGTATGGGGAGATTATCTTCTGACAGCTTCCTATGATAACAAACGAAAAGAAGATCGTCTATTTAAAGAAGTCGATCCCGATGTATTATATTCGCTCTACGGAGACAACAGTTCGGTAGATTACACGGCACAATCGAACAATCCGTTCTTCGTAAAATTGGAACGGAATCGTTCATACGCATTATTCGGTGATTTCAATACGGCGTACACGCAGAACGAACTGGCCCGGTACGACAGAACATTTAACGGTGCAAAAGCGCATTATGAATCAAGAACCGGAACTGCCGACCTGTTCGTTACATTAACAGACCGGAAAGTAACGCAGGATGAGATTCGCGGTCAGGGAATTTCTGGATATTACTTCCTTGGAAAATCGAATGTCGTTGTCGGAACAGAGAAGGTTCGGATCGAAACACGAGATAAACGGCATAACGAAGTAATCCTTTCGCGGTATGACAAGAGCAGATTCGGCGATTATGAAATTGATTATGAACAGGGAACATTATTCTTTAAGCAGCCGGTCCCGAGTATTGATGAGAGCGGAAATCCGGTATATATCGTGGTGACCTACGAAGCGACAACCACTAATGCGGCAGACTACAGCTACGTTACCGGTGTGCAGGGTGAAAAAGAAATTGTGAATGGCCTCCGAATCGGCGGAACCGCCGTTCTTGATAAATCGAACAGTGATTTCACATTGGTCGGCGCGAATGCAAAATATGCTCTGAAGAAAGACCTTACGTTCGGCGGAGAATTCGCACACGGGTATGATAAATTCAACACCGGCGGAAATGCTTGGAAGATCGATCTGTCAGGCGCACCGATTGAAAAACTTGAACTCAAATCTTATTTTAGAAAAGTCGAATCCGGATTCATGAATGAAACAATGGGTGCCGGCGGTGTGAACAATGAATCCGGTTCGACGAAATACGGCGGCGGAATTGTTTATTCAGGAATCGATCAGACAAAGATCTCAACGGATGCGTACCGGACTCTTCAATCGGCGAACGGTTCGGATGTAGCAGTGAATTCTGTCGTGGGAAGTGTCGAACGGTCATTCGGTGAAACCTCAACACTCTCAACCCGTGTTGAGAATATTTCGTATGAATCGTCACAGGATACCGTTAAAAAACAATCGACTCTTGTTTCGGTCCGGGGCACTGTGAAACCGACTCAGCGATTGAATGTGATCGGTGAATATGAGTACAGTCTGAGCAATTCATCTCAAGACGAAGTGAAACCTTCCAATGCGACTGTCGGTGCTGAGTATCGGGTGTTCGATCCGGTAACACTATCCTTTAATCAGAAATTTTACAGCAACAACGCAAGCGCAACGTTGTTCGGTGTCAGTTCGGACCTCGGTTTTGGAACGGCGGCGACAGCCCGATATCAGATAGATAATGGAATTAACGGACGGCGAAATCAGGTGAGCATCGGCTTAAAGAATACGTTGCATCTTTCCGACGATCTGACGTCGAATGTTTCGTACGAACGGACCAAAGCACTGGATAGAAACATTGTCGAGACACAAACAAATGATAACGATGCCGTGTCGGTCGGATTGGAATATCTGCCGAAAAAATCGTACAAAGCCACAGTCAAAGGCGAATGGGCAAAAACTACCGCTTCGATCCGCCGTTCGGTGACATTTGGCGGAGATATTCGTGTTGCAAATGACTTTACATTAATTGATAAAATGACCTATTTTGAGGAAGCACAATCTGCAGTGCAGACAACAGGAACAACATTTGCCGATGGTAACCTTTCGGCGAATCAGGCAGGAGTTGGATTGAGTTCAGGATTGTTAAAAAAATTCAACAATGCCGTAGGTCTTGCCTATCGTCCGGTTGATGTTGATTGGCTGAATGCAATTGGCAAATTTGAAAAAAAGGTGGAATTCAACGGTGTTGTTGAACCGCAATCCGCATATGATGTCAATATTCTTTCATTGCATACGTTTATTGAGCCGGTGATCGGACTTGAGATCGGAACAAAATATGCCATGAAGTATGCAACGGAAGAATCATACGGTCTAAAAGCATCGACGATCACCGATTTTTATCTGGTTCGTGCTGAATATGATCTGCGATGGAACAATTTTGATGTTGCCGCAGAATATCGAATTTTGAACTCGCGAATCGTCGATCAATCAAATTCAAATTCAGTGAAGAATGGATACAGTGCGGAAATAGGAAACGTTGTATTCCAGAACATTCATGTCGGAGTCGGGTATAATTTTGTCGGGACACAGGAACGTGATTTGGTTGGGAAAGATTATTGGTCTGCGGGTCCGTTTATTTCGGTTCGTGCGAAGTTTACCGAAAAAATATTGGACCTATTTAACAAGTAATCGTAATTACTGAACACCATGAAAAAATTCACAACATACTTTCGTTTTATACTGCTGGCGTGCAGCGTGCTGGCGGGGATTGATGTGCTGTATGCTCAGAGTATTGCCAATTATAACACTCCATCGGTAATTCAGCGGACGACTGGAATTACCTATGGCAGTATCGAATATACCGGTTATTCATTTCCGGCATGGCGAAATAATGTTGTAGGGAATTCAACGGAAGACGACAATAGAAGCGAACAGGTCGGTATAGGATTTGATTTTTGGTACAATGGAATCCGGTACACAGATTTTAGCGTGTCGACGAATGGTTTTATCGATTTTTCCAGCGCGACCTACGACGGGGGACCGGGTACTGGTTCCAGAACATACTGGCCGTACGGACCGTATGATGAAGATTTGTCGACGCCGAATCGAACGGTTCCCGTCGGTGGAAGCGTTTTGTCTGTTGCACCTTTCTATTACGATCTGACGACACAGGGTGAAACAGATCCTCTTGGAAGCAGCATCAAGTATTTGGTTACGGGAACAGCTCCAAATAGAATATTGACCGTTGAGTGGATGAGAATGGCAGTGTGGGGGAATACATCGCCGAGCTTAAATTTTCAGGTAAAATTATATGAAGGAAGCGGAGTCATTGAATTTATTTATGGAACGATGACTTCAGGTTCTGTGAGTTGGGCATACTCCTGCGGAATTAACGGTCCGGCATTAAGTTCTTCGCCGACAGCTGCACAACTACTGCTTCAACAATCTCCAAATTCAACAACATTTTCCAATGCGAACGGTACCGGAGCGCAAAATTTATCCACGGTGCCGGCATCAAATACGAAAATCATATTCACACCGCCGGCAATGTCTGCTCCGACAGGTTTAACATTCAGCGGTATAACGCAAACAGCGACGACGCTCAATTGGACTGATGCTTCCTCGAATGAAGTTGGATTTGCAATTTATCGGTCTGATGACGGCGGCGCGACATATAACTTTATTGCACAAACAGCTGCCAATGCCACGTCCTATACCAATACCGGTCTCCTAGCAGGTACAACATACTATTATAAAGTATATGCCGTCAACGAAGGACGATTAAGTTCAGCACTGACCGGAAATCAGGCTACTGCATCGCCAGGTTCACCGTACACAACATCTTCCGGGTCATGGAAAAATCCAGGCACCTGGTCGACAGGAATGGTGCCGGGCATTTCGGATAATGCTACCATTTCCGATGGGACTGTGATTTACATTGATACAACGGTGACGGTCAATAGTCTCACAGTGGGTCAGGGGACGAGCGGTGTTTTGTTGATCGGAAATGATAATACGGCCAGGTCGATTACCGTAATCGGGAATATTGACGTGAAAGCGGGAGGAATTCTCAGGGTAAATGGCGCCTCGAATACTTCCGGTCACACAATTGCTTCGTCCGGTAATATATTGAATGCCGGTCGCTTTGTAATGGCGACCGATGCCGACAGCCGCTGTGCAGTGACGTTCAATAAAAGCGGTACACAAACCGTCAGCGGAAGCGGTGACTCAACCCACTTCTATACGATGACGCTTAATATGGGTTCGTCGAAAGATAACATCCTCGATGTTTTTGCAACGAACTTCACAGTATCCGGTTCAAATTTTTTGACCATTACCAATGGAACGTTTAACCTTGCAACCGGCGCAAATGTTACCCCGTTTACGTCGACTGTCACCATCCCTTCGACCGGTGGAATTAAAGTAAATCATTCGGCTGCCGTATTGAACACGACGGGAGGAAACCTTGTCATTGCGGGCGATCTGAAGGTACAGAATGGTTCGCTGAATGTGGGAAATACTGCCAATCAAAATTTAGCGTCGAGTGGCGGTTCATTTGATTTTTCCGGAGGCACGACGACCGTTGCGGGAAGATTTGAACCGAACAATAATTATGTCATTACGAATTTCGCGATGTCTGGTGGGACGTTGATCGTTGCGGCAACAGGGAGTACATCCACGACGAATGCTCCATTTACAATGAATGTTTCCGGTTCGAGCTTTACCATGTCTGGAGGAACGATCCGCATTGAGCGGGAAGGGGGAGGGGGAAGCGATGATCTGGGATTTCTTAATACCGGATATTCGACGTATTCCGTTACGGGCGGAACGCTGCAAATCGGAGATGGAAGTACTCCTCTCGCGCAAACGATGAGGATCAATACAACAATTCCGGTGTATAATGTGCTCATCAATAGCGCCAATGCAACAGGAACGCTTGTCACTAACAATATCATTGTGAAAAATGATCTCTCTGTGGCGATCGGGACATTCAATGCTAATGGATTGAACATGACAGTCGGAGGGAACTGGTCCGATGCTGGAACATTCACTCCAAGTACCGGTAAAGTAACGTTCGATGGAACCGGAACGCAGACAATTGTGAATACCGGCGGCGAGACATTTAACAAACTCACGATCGATAAATCAAGCGGAAGTGTTGTGCCTGGAAACGATATCACTGTCGCCGATTCGATGAACATTGTGAACGGAACACTTGATATCGGCACCAATATGTTGATTGTGAACAGTGTCTTTGTCAATACCGGGACATTACAAACCAACGCGTCCGGAACGGTGAATTATAATCAGAACTCGAACGGACAATCGGTGCTTGCTTTTAATTATTCAAACCTCATGTTCAGTAATTTTACAAAGATACTGCCGGGTGGAGTTATTGGAATTTCCGGAGCATTTACACCTGGAACTGCCTCCGGGCATACAGTAACAGGAAATACGATCGATTTCAACTCATCTGGAAGTCAGAACATTCCATCGTTCCAATACAACAACCTCACGTTGAGCAATACTGGGGCGAAAACATTGCAAGCCGATGCCGATTCAGTTCTTGGGAATTTGACAATTGGTGCAGGAAATAGTCTTGCAACCAACGGAGTCAATTTAAATGTCTTTGGAGATATTGCAAATTCCGGATCGCAGTCAGGAACCGGCAGTATTATTTTTAAAGGATCGTCGGTTCAATCGTTAACCGGCGGCGGAGTTTTCCAGAACCTCACAATGAACAACAGCACCGGTGTTTCGATGATTGGGAATACCACAGTCAACGGGGTTTTGACTTTGACTTCAGGAGTAATCTCGACATCCGACAGTGTCGTCGTTTCCCCGTCCGGTTCAGTTTCACGGACATCCGGACATATCAATGGGTGGCTCAAGAAAACAGTTGCAACGGGAGCTACTTCCATTACCTATGAAATTGGGGATGCTGCAAATTACACCCCGGCACAATTCAGTTTTGCAAATGTGACGACATCGGGTACTCTTACAGTGCATACTGTTAGCGCCGATCACCCCGATATCATAAGTTCATTCATCGATCCAACGAATAATGTCAATCGCTACTGGGAGACACGAAATTCAGGTTTAGTCTATACTGCGGGTTCCGGGTACTCGTTAACGCTCACGTATGTTGGTGCAGATTGTGATGTTGCAGGAAATGCAAGTTTTAGATTGAACTGGTTTAATGGGGCTTACTGGGATAGTACAACTGCGGGAACAAATACAACATCGACAAACCAGGCGACAGGAATAGATTCGTTAGGGACATACGCTGTTGGATTGCAGGTTACCAGTGGTGCATATCGCAGCGTTGCGGCGACAGGAAATTGGAATTCAACAAGTACGTGGGAACGTTTTAACGGTGTATCGTGGGTCCCGGCGGTTGCCACACCGACAAGTGCCAATGCAGGATTGATCACAATCCGTTCGGGAACCACCGTAACTGTCACCGCAGCGGTAACGATTGATCAAACTGTTGTTGAGAGCGGTGGAACGTTGATCAATCAAGGTACCAATCTGACATTGAATACTGTTAATAATGCATTGACAGTAAACGGAATTTTACGCCAGGAAGGGACTGCAATCGGTAATGCGACAGCCGCACGGCTTATTTTTAACGCAGGGAGCGAATATCAGCATGCGAGAACGACGCAGCTCGCGCGTACGGCAATTCCGACCGCAACGTGGTCGCCAACTTCAACCGTAAGATGTGTTGGAAATGTCAGCAATACATCGACAACGACATTTACGAATACTTTAAATCAGACATTTGGAAATTTTATTTGGGCCCCTTCAGCTCAATCCGCAGTTGTAACTTTGATAGGTCGTCCGACGACAATTGAAGGGAACTTTCAAGTTGTCCAAACGGGATCGAGCTCTCTTGTGTTGTATTCAACACAAACAACAACAATGACTATTGGTGGAAGTTTTATAGTCAATGGTGGAACAGTGACTGTGAAGAACAATACTGGTGCTGCAACTCTTATCATTGGAGGGAACGATAGCATTACCGGCGGTACGGTGAATCTCTCTTCTAGCGGAGCAGTCTATAAAAGAGTATCGGGGGGACTCTATGTGACAGGAGGAACGTATAACTTATCTTCAGGAACCGCAAATGATTCGATCACAATCGGGGGAAATCTGGTCTTAAGCGGCGGAACAATGACAGAAACCAGTTCCGGTTCCGGAATTATTGCTCTGAGAGGGACGTCGGTCCAAAACTTTTCATCTGGTTCGACGATCTCTAATAATATTAATTTTACCGTTTTCTCAGGTTCAACGTTAAATACGGGGAGCGGAATTTTAACTGGTCAATCATTCACTCTGCAGTCTGGTGGATCCCTGAGAATTGGGTCGCCAACCGGAATAGCATCCTCTGGAGCAACGGGAAATATTCAAACGACGACACGAACTTTCAACTCCGGGGCAAATTATATCTTTGCCGGAAATGCGGCACAATTCACCGGAATCTTTACTACGACGCCGACCGCAAACACTGTTAATAATTTGGAAATCGATAATTCATCAGGCGTGTCGATGTCGGGAAACATTGCGGTGTCCGATTCTCTGAATTTACTCGCGGGAGATCTTGCCGTCGGAACAAGTACTCTGACCATTAACAATGTCGCCTACCTAACTTCCGGTACATTGTCCAGCAGCGCAACAGGTACCGTAAATTACAATAAAGTGTCGAACGGCCAGTATGTATTTCCGATGAACTACGGGAATTTAATTTTCAGTAATTTTAATAAAACACTTCCTGCCGGTACTATCGGCGTTGCAGGAACATTTACTCCAGGTTCAGCCACGGGCCATATCACAACAGGAAATACGATTGATTTTAATGGCACTACGGCGCAAAATGTTCCGGCTTGGACATACTACAATAATCTATCGATCAGCGGCAGTAACTGGAAACAACTGAAGGGGAATTCAATTGTAACAGGAAATTTAAGTGTTTCATCAGCGACGTTGAGTGATAGCATTTATTCGCTGACGGTGAAAGGGAATATCTTGAATTCGAGCGTGATTACGGGATACGGTTCGAATGGAAAAACAATTCTCTCTTCCGGAACCTCATCGCATGGTATTTCTGGAACAGGGTCATATTGGATTTTGGAAATTGATGATGCATTTGGCGCAACAGTTTCTTCAGATATCACAATCGACAGTTTATTAATTCTCACCGATGGAATAATCTCGACGGGAACAAACACAATCATTTGTAATTCTTCGCCCGGTACGTATCGGCCGCTTGCGGGTGGGCATGTGAATGGAAGGATACGAAAGACAGTCAGCGCCGTTGGCACTCCGACAAATTATACGTTTGAAATTGGTGACGCATCGAATTACACACCAATCGATCTTACTTTCCAATCGGTTTCGGTTGCCGGTACGGTGACGGCATATCAAACACCCGGGGATCATCCGTTGATTAAATATTCCGGATTGGATCAGACAAAAAGCGTGAATAGATATTTTACCCTTGCCGGAACAGGGCTCACATTCACGACGTACGATGCGACGATGAATTTTGTCTCCTCGGACATCGATGCCGGCGCGAATACAGCTTATTTCTTCGTGAAGAGATATAATTCTCCGTTATGGTATCCATCGACGGTGAATGTCCGCCAATCCACCAGTACTCGAACGCTGGGGTTGACGGCTTTCGGGGATTTTGCGGTCGGCGAAGCATCAACGACTTTTTATTGGACTCAGGGTGCAGGGACGCACAACTGGGGAGACGATTATAATTGGAGCTCACACAGCGTGCCAACAGCCGGGAATACTGTCTATTTTGACGGTGATGACACCGTTGATGTGAATGTAGATGGTGTTTGCAAAGACTTGATCCTTATTAACGATACATTGCAGGTAACCATCCTTGCCGGTAAAACATTGACCGTTAATGGGAACATGGCACAGTACAGCGGTATCTTTAGCACGCGAGGTTCTTTTCCGATAGTATCCGGCGCAGTAACATTTTCAGGTGGGACTTTTGGATATGATTCATCAGGAGGAACGCAGACAGTCGCGGTTCAATCCTATCAGAATTTACGCCTTACTGGAGGCGGAACAAAAACTGCGGCAGGTTCTTTCATCGTCAATAAGAACCTGACGATCGGAAACAGTGTGACATTTGCGGATGGAGGAGGAATTATTTCGGTTCTTGACAGCATCACGAATAACGGAACCCATACCGGATCGGGAAAAATTCTTCTTAACGGTTCGGTGCAGCATCAGATAACCGGAATAGGATCGTTTACTAACCTTCAATTGAATAACACGTCCAACGGCGCAAACCTCGACAGCAATATTACGGTGAACGGTACGTTAACGTTGACATCCGGTGTGATCACTGCTCCTAACGATACGCTTTTTATCAGTTCGACAGGTACGATCGTTCGGTCAACAGGGTATGTGAACGGGAATCTTCGAAAGTATTTCGGTCCGGCAACTGATTCGTTGAGTTTCGAAATCGGGAGCGTAACAAATTATTTACCTGTCACGGTATCGTTCGGAACGATTACGACGGGAGGAAATCTTACCGTTCAAATGATTTCCACCGAACATCCTGATGTTGTGAATTCAACAGTAGACCCAGACTCCAGTATCAACCGATATTGGACATTGAACAATAACGGTATCTCGTTCAATTCGTATAATGTGACATTCAATTGGAGCTCCAGCGATGTTGATGCCGGCGTATCGGATTTCTCCGATTTTATTGTTGCGATAAAATCAAACGGAAACTGGGATGAAATGGAAAGCGGTACAACGACACCCGTCAGTATCCGGGGGATGAATGGAACATCATTTAGTTCATTTGCTGTAGGAAAGCCTTCGTCGAAAACATTTACATCCGTTCAAACCGGAAATTGGAGTACAGGTAGCACATGGGATCTTAATCAAATTCCAAAAAAACGCGATAAGGTCATTATCGTGTCTCCGCATATCGTCACACTTGTTGATGCAAGAAAAATTGCCAGGATAACATTAAATCCCGGAGCAACATTGGCAGATGGCGGTAACATACTTGATCTCTACGGAAGTTTTTCTCTTGGCGGAACATGGAATGGAACTGGTGTTATTAGATGGAATGGTTCTACAACAGATACGTTGAGCGGGACTTCTGGAAAAACATCCGGTACGCCGACACTCTATGTTAATGGATCAAATAAATTAATTACAGCGGTCAATGACACTATCTATCGGATTGAAATTCCGTCGGCATATACCGTCACCAATTCCGGTTCTGTTCACATAACTCGTTTGATCGGTGGTGCTGCCGGGTCAACATGGGTCAATGGTGCCGGGGCAATTGTTTCTGTTTCGGATACTCTTCTGTATACCGGGACATTGAATGCAACAGCGTCCAATAATACCGTCAAATACGATGGAACCGGAAATCAAACGGTGAAAGCGACAAATTTTACAAACCTCACATTGACAGGAAGCAGGACCACAAACGCCGTTACATTGCCGGCCTCCGTCATTGGGATTTCGGGTTCATTTACTCCGAGTGCAACATTTACATCGGGAGGATATATCACAGCATCCAATACTATTGATTTCAACAGCAGCGGGGCGCAAACCATACCGGCATTCGGGTATAACAATCTGACGATCAGCGGAGCGCGGAGTAATGCTTCTGTTACGTTAGTCAACGGAGATACGATAAAAGTCGCGGGGATTTTTTCCCCGGCCGCAACGGCAGTGAATTATGTGACTGCTAATAATTCGATGAATTTTAACGGAATAGGAGCGCAATCCATTCCCGTTTTCGCATACAACAATCTTCAAACTTCTACTGGCGGAACTAAAACAGTCGCCGGAAATTTAAGCATCTATGGGAATTTTACGATCGGGGTATCAACTACGTTTGATGCCTCATCCTCCTCCGATTCGTTGTACGGGAATTGGACGAACAATGGTACGTTTACGCCGTCAACTTCTGTTTTAGTTTTGAAAGGAAGCTCAGCATCGGCAATAACTGGTGCAACAACGTTCAATACAATTATCGTGTCTAAGAATAGTTCCACGACAGCTGTGACATTGAATAACAATGTTCAAGCCGGTACGGTCACAATGTCGTCAGGGACAGTGCACACTGGATCCAATACATTGACCATCACGACGTCACGATCAGGGAATGGAATAATTCTTGGACACATTCGAAGGACCCACACTTTTACTCATAGCACAGCCTATGAATTCGAATCCCCAAACAACACGATCACGTTCAGCAACATGGGAGTGATGCCGACGTCGGTCACGGTCGACGTCGTGCTTGATAGTTCGACTATTGTCAATCCGAACATGAATCCGATCAATCGTTACTACGCAGTATCGCAAACCGGCGGAAGCGGGTTACAATATGCATTGAAATTACATTATGAAGATGCAGAATTAGGTACGGCAAACTCCGAAACAACTCCGCCGCTTAAACTATGGCGGGATTCTTCCGGGACATGGGTGCGAATCGGGGTAAGTTCAAACAATACAACCTCCAACTGGGTACAGTTTGATTCGGTAACAGCGTTTTCAACATTTTCGCTCTCGAGCAGAACGCTCACGAATATTGCGATGACGTTAACGGCTGACGTGACGCATCCTGTGCCGGGTGACCAGGTAACATATACGATTTCGTACAATAACTCCGGAGATGGGTATGCTTCGAATTTCATCATCGCAGCCCCTATTCCGCTGAGTACAACTTATGTTCCGGGGAGTATTTCTGTTGACGGGACACCGAAAGCGGATGGGGCAGCGGGTATTTCGGTAACGCCGTCGCTTATAAATATTAATCTTAGTACTATATTGGGTCATCCAATATGGTCAGGTTCATCGGGAAACATCACATATAAAGTTTCTATTAATTAAATGGAGATTACCATGAAACAAATTCTCTTCTTTGTTGCGGTCGTTGCATCGTTCGGTGCACAATCTGCATTGTCGCAGCAGCAAAATGTTGTTTCGATCGATTTCGGAATTCAACAGATCGATTTTAGTTCGCAATCCGCTAAGATTGATCAGAAGACACTACCATGGCTGCGATCACGATCAAAATCCGGCGAAACGTTCGGAGTTTTTTTTCAGGCAATAAAAGGAACATCATCGGTCATCGAATTATTGGGGGCCAATTCCAAAATATTGAAATCTATTACTGTTAACGATTTACTAGGGAAAACGACTTCGAATGGAGTGAAATTGCTTTCATCAAAATATTCACCCTCCGGCAATAGAAGCAAAGATGAGTATGAAGTGGCAACCCCGCAGGGGAAAATGGTTCTGGTGTTGAATTCCACCGCGACCGGATTGAAATCGGAGAGGTCAAATCCCGCGAGATTATTCGTTAAAATTGCCGTGAAAAACTTTAAGGGTACATTGTCTGGTGCGGTCATTTCGCTTCCGGTACAGGGGAATATTGAAACGAATGCAAATGGAGCAGTGATCTCTGGAATAAAATCAGGTAATGCACTTTCCATCATCGTCGCTCCCGTACCGTCAAAAATATCGAACGATAAAAAATCATTTTCAGTTACCGTCAAACCAATTCTTGGCAGTGATGAAAATGTTCTGGCTCTCTTGACAGTTCAGGGTGAAGAAAGTAAGGCTGCGGCAATGAATGCGGTTGTGATGAGTTCAGCAGGAACGGCAAATGATGTTTCAATCGTTACATCGGCAAGTAAAATTGCTGCGCAGCCTGCCGATACGGTTGAATATGAGATCATTTGTATGAATACGGGAAAAGGGCCCGTCAGTGATATCACAATTTCCAATCCTATTCCCGACGGAACAAAATACCTCGATGGCAGTGCTGCAGGCGAAGGAACGCTGATTACTTTTGAACGCATTCCCGCCGTTGCACCCAAGATCGGTGAAGTAACGTCAGTTCAGTGGAAATTGACGAAAGCATTGAACATCGGCGAAGAAAAGATCGTTCGCTATAAAATTATTGTTCAGTAGTGCTCAACAAGTGTTAAGAGGAGTAATGCCATGAAAAATAAAAATATAATGATCGTTGGATTATTGACAATCGCATCGATCATGCTATTGACAAATACTGCCTTTGCGGTTGGAACACCGGCCGGAACGGTCATTCAATCACGGTCAAAAGTGATCTATACAACGGCGTCCGGCGCGATCACCGACACGATCTATTCTAATTATGTCAGCTTAACAGTTGCACAGGTTGCAGCCGTTAATATGACGCCGGTATCGAATACATTCACGACAACCGGAGACAGTGTCTACGCAGTGTATCCGTTAACGATTACAAATTCAGGGAACGGAACGGATCAATTTACATTATCGGCAGTCTCATCAAAAGGGTGGACCGTTGAATTGTTCCATGATGCCGACGGCGACGGCAGTTTACAAGGTGGCGAGATTTCTGCAGGAACAATTACGCAATCATCAATTTTTTCTGCAGACTCAACGTATAAAATTATGGTGAGAGTATTTGTGCCGCGCGGCAGTTCATTGGACGGTCAAGTCGATACAACAACCGTAACGGCGGTTTCTGTCTTTGACAATGCGAAAACCAATACTGCACTGGTTAAAACAACGGTAAATACGGTGAATCTCTCTGGTGCAACGACAGGGTTAACCGTATCACCTGCAGATCCTTCTCCGGGTCAAAATTTAACGTATACCTATACCTTGAATAATACAGGGAGCTTGCCGGCAACATCTGTTTTGTTTTCCGATCTCGTGAACTCTTCTTATTTCACACTGGTTTCCGGAACAATTTCCCAAGGCACGTTTGATGGTTCGGGAAATCCCGCTACGTGGTCTGCCGGAACCGTAAACGCAGGCTCAAGCGTAACTGTTACAATCGTTTTGCAGGTAAAAGCTGGCGTCGCAAACGAGACGGTCTTATCCAATACCATCAATGTTACATACACCGTTGGAGGAAATACATTCACAGTTACTTCCAACAGTCCGTATGCAGCGGCAGGAGTTGTTCGAAATGTCTCCATTGATCCGGCATCACTTTCGTCAACGAAAGAACCGGAAGAAGCTTTGGTGTATGCAATGACTGTGAAGAATACTGGCAATGCAAAAGATATCCTCGAACTGTCATACAGTTCTTCAAAATCTTTCTCCTGGACATTTTATAAAGACGCGAATGGCAATGGATTGCTCGACGGAGGCGATACGCAATTGACAACAACGGCAGGATCCCCCGCGGGAGTCGATGTCGATTCTGTTGCAGCGTCCGATAGCGTAAAAGTTCTTGCACGCATGATCGTTCCTGTGGTTACCACCGATCAGGATCAAGATAGTACGACATTTACGGTAACGTCGGCAGCTGATAATGCTAAATCGCAAAGTGCGACGGCGATAACGACAATCAACATCCCGGTCCTGTCTATTGTCCGTTCCATTACGCCGTCAGGGAATCAACCTCCCGGTCAAGAAATGGAATTTGTTGTCACATTCCAAAATACCGGGCACGGGAAAGCGTACAACGTCGTAATCACCGAGGATGAACCTGATAGTATGTCCTATGTTGCGAATTCAACAACGCTCGACAACGTGGCAAAAACCGATGCAGCTGATGCTGATGCAGTAACCGTAACAACTGTTGGAATCAAAAAGAAAATCACCATAATTGTAGGAACGGTGAACGCACTGTCAGCACAGGGAACAATTCGGTATAAGGCAACGATCCAATAATATTTTAATAAAAGAAATCTGGTAATATCTTTCATGATTAAATTAATAAAATATCTCAATGTAATAATTGGTTCTCCTGTGAACGCAATTGTTCTATTGATGCTTGCCGTATCTGTCGAGGCGTTCTCGGCCGGGACACCGGCGGGAACTGTTATTCAAAGCAGAAGTCGCGCTGTATACACGACAGCCTCCGGAGCAGTAAGCGATACCGTGTATTCTAATACGGTATCGTTTACTGTTTCACAAATCGGTTCTTTCAATATCTCTCCGGCTTCAAGCCAAAATCAATCTGTCAGTGATAGTGCCTGGGTGTTGTATCCTCTTACAATCACAAATTCCGGGAATGGTATGGATAAAGGATTTTTATCCGCCCAATCATCCCGCGGATGGACGGTTCAGATCTTCGGTGATGGTAATGGAGACGGCATTTTGCAACCGGTGGAAGTTTCTGCTGGAGCGTTGAATGAGACGCCCAGCCTTACGGCCGATTCAGATTTCAAGATATTCCTCAGGGTGTTCGTTCCTCGGGGAGACGGACTTGATGGAACAAAAGATACTTCTCTTGTGACGGTAACTTCAGTGTTCGACAACACAAAAACCATTAATAGCAATCAAGTGACCACAGCACAAACTGCTAATCTTGGAATCGCTTCATCCCTGACGTCAAATACTCCTGTTCCGGAAGCCGGAACAAATGTAATTTTTACGGTTACACTTCACAATACAGGCTCCACAAATGCGTCGGGTGTTGTGATCTCGGATCTAATTCCTGATCAATTTACTATTGTTTCGGGGAGCACAAGCCAGGGATCATTTTCAAGCGCTGCAAATCCGGTTCAGTGGAATATCGGTACGATCTCTCCCGGTTCTACGGTAACAGCAACGATTACGCTGCTGGTCAATTCTTCAAATCCTATTGGGACTGTTTTAACAAATCAAATGACAGTTCTTTACTCCGTCGGTGCCAATTCCTATGCGCAATCGACGAATACTGCGCAATTGATTGTCGGCGGAATCAGCACAAGGAATGTTGCAATATCGGCAATGTGGACGTCATTGACAAAAGAAGCGTTGGATACGGCAGTTTATCGGTTTAACGTAGGTAATACTGGAACCTTGAAAGATATCTTTACACTGAACGAAACTTCCTCATTGGGATTCAACTGGATCCTGTTCCGCGATGTTAACAACAATCTCACCTTGGATGGTGCTGATATTCAAATAACAGCCACAGATTCGTTGGCGGCAGGGGATAGTGTTCGAATATTTGCAAGAGCATTTGTCCCAAGAGTGTCGGGTGCAGGTGGTATAGATACCCTAAAAGTGATTGCTGGATCCATTGGCGATGTCTCGAAAAAAGATACGGCAAAAGTCATCACCTCTATTTTGGCGCCGGTAGTTGCAATTTCAAAAAGCGTTTTTCCGGTAGGAAACCAGCCCCCGGGAACGGAGATGACCTATACCATTTCATATTCGAATTCAGGATCAGTTGGAGTCTCGAATTTTTCAATTGTAGACAGGTCGCCGTCTCCCACGGTGTATGTTGCGAACAGTATCAAGTTGAACGGTACGGCATTGTTGGATAACAGCTCCGCAGTCTCTGTCACAGATGATGGGACTGGAAATAAAATTATTGCGGTATCCGTTGGTACTCTTAACGCGCAATCGAGCGGATCAGTTGAATTTAAAGTGAAAATAAAATAATCATGCCGAGAAGAATAACGAAAATACTATCAAGATCGGTGCATCAAATATTCTACCAGGCGGCGACTCTGTTCCTTGGAATGACATATGTGCTGTATTCACAGTCATTACCCAATACCCAGATAACAAATCAGGCGAAAGCATCGTACAACTATAAATCATTTCCCGCTGATACGATAAATTCAAATACGGTCTTATTTACTGTGAAAGAAGCTCCTAATTTTTCATTGACATTCAGTCCGGGAGATTCGAATGTCTTTGGGAAAGAAACATTGACCGTTCGACTGACGTATACGAATATCGGAAATGCAAAAGCAGATACGACGACGATTGAAGGAATGTTACCTGCTGCCGGAATGCGTTTTGTGCCTGGTTCTACTGGGGGGATGATTTCAGGAAAATCTGTCACTTGGAAAATTTTCAATATCGAAGCAGGCAGTTCCGATTCCGTAGCGGTGCGTGTGGTCGTCGACAGCACGCTCGTTGCCGGAACAAATTTGGAAGTGAATGGATCGATTTCCTGGCAATCGGCATCGGTGCCGGTATCAAAAGTATTCGTCGTTGGAAGTTTTCCCCGGTTAGAAATATCAAATACACCCTCCGGTAATATTGTCGGTTCCGGCAGGCCGATTTCATATACCGTGAGTATCCGAAATACCGGTAATATTCAATCTGCCAATACGGTGTTGATCGACTCGATTTCTTCATCGGGTAGTTTTCTGTCATCCGATATTTCGCCGGACAGCATATCGGCAAATAAGAGAATAGTACGATGGAATATAGGTGCCATTAACGCATTTTCGTCAAAGACGGTCACTTTAACAGTACTCACTGTGCCGAATAGTGGAATCCAGACACTCTTAAATACTTCTGTCACTTCTGCATCCAACGTCGTGGAATCAGCTTCAGCGCAATCGACGGTTCAAATAGTGCCCGTTGCACCGAAAAGTATGGATCTCTCCGCCGATCCCAAATTCATCTTTGGTCAGGCCAATAAAGACAGTTCTAAAATTGTTGTTGTGTTGAAGGATTCTCTCGGCGGGCTTTTGCCAGACGGAGTGAATATCCAGCTTTCCACAACGTTGGGTACGTTTGGAAACAACTCGAAGAATATCACTGCCACAATCCAAAATGGCGTCGCTGTTGCGTACGTTCAGTCTGAGAATATTCAAAACCAAATTAAGCCGTTTACAGTGATAGCGACAGGAGGTACCACGGCGTCTGGGACGATCTCCGGCAGCACACAATTATTCTTGTATCCCGGTGCGGTCACAGGAAAGGTAGTGAGTGGCTTGGAGCATTCGCCGTACAAAGGAGCAATTGCATCGGTATACAACCAATCACGGGATAGAGTTGGAGCTGATACGACAAAGACCGACGGCAAATTTTTTATTGCTCTGAATAAGGATGTTACACGGTATACGCTGGAGATAGTCGTCATCGATAAATTCGGTGACACTGTGGTGTCAAGCACCTCAATTGATCCGACGCAATTTCCATTGCCGGCAATCGCCATTCCTAATTCAATCTCTGGAAGAATTTTATATAAACTTTCCGGATTGCCGGTCCCTGCGGCCGGTGTCACAGTGTTCCTCGATTCAATCGCCGGACTGGGGCAGCCGTCGCAGAAGAATGTGAAGAATAAAGTATTGGGGCAGTATGGTGTCTTGAGCAGAGTGCAGGAACAAAAGACGGATTCTTATGGGCGATTTAAGTTTGATAATTTACATCCGGCGGTCTATGCAGTTTCAGTGGATAGCACTCAATTTCCAAACATGAAAAGTACTACTGTTATTTCTGACACAACCACCGGCACATTTACAATTAATGTAAGCCTTGAAATAAGCCAGGATTCAACGATTACGATGGTGTTGAATGCTCCGGCAACAGCGGATGCGGGGGACACTCTGCTGTATTCAATTGTTACCGACAATACAGGAAATTATCTTCATCAGGAGGCAACGGTAACAGACACACTGCCTCCGTTTACACAATTCCTGTCGAGTCGAAACGGGAATTATTCCTCATTTTCATTTGATTCGACAACTCGGGTGCTGCGGTGGACACGAGACTCCTTGATGCCGGCAGTGATTGACTCGGTATCATTTTCAGTTGTGTTGACAAGGAATATTCCGGATAGCACCAAGATTCGGAATACTGCATGGTTCAAATCAAATCAGAATCTCGTTTTGAATCGGGAGGCAATTACGACGGTGAAATCGGTATCTCTTCTCAATTTTGGAAATTTCTTTGCGGGAAGGGACTCTATCGTGGCAGGGGACAGTATTCAAAATAAAATATGGTATACGAATACCGGTACCGATAGCTTGCGGAACGTGAAAATTATTGATTCTCTGTTCTTTGTCGGTGATAGTAAAATTCGATTTACGAAGACACAATTCGATTCTGTTTCAATCGCCGACAGCATAATCACAATGTTCATCGGAGCGATACCTCCCGGCGGTTCTGATACGTTAAGTTTCACCATAGCCTCAGATTTTAGTCTGCCGACCGGTACGCAGATCCTTTCAAAAGCGCATTTGCTGCATAATGATTCGGTCATAGTCAGTGCATCGGCAGTTCTAACGATGATGGAGAATACGAATCTCTCATCATTCCTGAAGATCGTGAAAACGGGGAATAAGAAGACTGCGGAAATAGGCGATATCATCACGTATCAAGTTCAAATTTCGAATACGAGTCCGACATTCGTGCATACGCTGGGTGTGTACGATTTGCTTCCCCATGCATTTCGATACATTAACAAATCTGCACGCTACAACGGTAAACCGATTGAACCGTTCCTCAACAAGAATTTAAATTCATTGACATGGAATATTTCCGATACAATCCAAACGGGGAAGAATGGTTTGCTTGTGTACCAATTGGCCATTGGGGCGGATGCGATGGAAAGCCAGGGAATGAATACAGCCTATGCGACTGCCGTTGCAAACCCGGGCACGCTGCTTCTTTCAGCGCCGTCGCAATGGCAGGTTACCGTCCGTCCCGGAGTATTCACTGAAAAAGGGTTGGTCATTGGAAAAGTTTTCTACGATGATAACAGAAATGATTTTCAGGAAAATGGAGAGACTGGGATTAAGAATGTCGAATTGTGGATGGAAGATGGAACGAAGATCATTACCGGTGATGACGGCAAATATTCTTTACCGGATGTGAAACCGGGAGAGCATGTGCTCCGGGTCGATGAACGATCGCTTCCTCCGGGATCAGTATTAATAGGCGGATCGACAAGTTTTGCAAAAGACCCGATTTCTCGCTTTGTAAAAGTGACAGAGAGTGGGATTGCAAAAGCAAATTTCTTTGTGCGTCGAAACCTGAAAGATTCCCTCCGGCAATCCGTCGGCTTGGTGAATAAACTTATGGCGGTGCGTCAATCGATCCCGAAATATCTGTACACCGATCCAGTCCACAATGTCACGATTGATACCGTTGAGATGTATGTTTCATTTGCTTTTAACGGGAATAAATTCCTTCAATCAATTGAGATCAACGAAATCCTTCCCAGTGAAATTACTATTGTTCCGAACAGCGCAACATTCAACGGAAGGAATGTGAATCCGGTCGTGTACGGAACGTCAGTTAACTGGAAATTGGGGAGAGCGAAACAATCAATGCAGGGGGTGTTGCATTACAAGGCAGCATTGCGGGCGTTCCCAAAGAACGGTGGTTCCCTGTTGTCGGTTGCATCGGTAAAAGTGATGACTGCGGACAGCATGATTATTGAAAGCAACAAAGTAGTAACTGAAAATATCATTAAAGATGTCCCTAAAAATGCGATTGAAACGTCTGACATTTTCACAACGAAGGCTGATCCCGACGTCGTATCTCAGTTGGGAGATTCCGTTACGGTTGGAAACGGAGGAGAGGTTTTCTTTAAAACATCCGTCTTTATCAATCCGAGGAAAAAAATAAAATCTGTTCTATTGATCGATTCGCTTGAATCTTCGTTTATGATCAACGAACGATCGTTTTCGGTGAATGGCATTCCGATTCCGCGTAAAAACTTGAGTGTGAAGATAAAGTCGTCGTCGTTTACTTCGCGTGCGGGGTTTGAAAAAAATGAGATCGATTTCTTAAGAATATCTTCAGTGAATCTGACCGAGATGCTGCGGGGAGGATTGAATGAAATTACGTACACTGCTAAATTACAATCCGCAGAACGGGATACGATGTATCGGAAAAAAACCTACGCAATCGTGAAAAATGAATTTGATGAAGAATCTACTGTTCACACCGCCGGTGAAAGATTGTATGTTCGGACCGGGAGTAACCCGCTATCGGTGCACCTTGAAACAGCCTATGTCGATGTCCCGCGAATGTCGATGAATACTAATGAAAAAATTGCCGACGCAGTAAAACTTGTTCAATCCCTGACGGTAAAATCAACCAAGTCAATTATTATGGAAGGGATTACCTTTGAATACGGGAAAGCAACTTTAACTCCACAGGCAATGGCAATTCTGGATGGGGTTGCCGTTATCCTGAATGCTCATAGGGATATCAAACTTCGGATCAATGGGTATACCGATAACACGGGGAATGCATCCGTCAATAGAAAAATGTCCTTGGTGCGCGCAAAGGAAGTTCGGAATTATTTGGTTGAAAAAGGCATTGACGGAAAACGAATGTTCGCACAAGGTTTTGGACCGGAACATCCTATATCGACGAATAAAACTGAAGAGGGACGGTCAAAAAATCGCCGCGTTGAATTTGAAAGAATAAACTAAAATATTCCTTGCGAATAGGAAGAAATTCTGCTATTTTTATAGAGACGAAAGTGGTAAATCATGGTTTTGATTTACCACTTTTAACGTACGGACGCTTAGCTCAGTTGGTTTAGAGCGCTTCCCTGACACGGAAGAGGTCAGAAGTTCGAATCTTCTAGCGTCCACCAATTCAACAAAGCCCTTCCGCAAATTCCTTCGTCGTGAAATATTATATGGATTGCATTTTGGGAGTTATTTTGTTATTTTACAGTGCAAAATCTATGTTTTACACGTCGGAGATTGCAGTCTTCTCCGATTTTTTATTTCTGTTCATTCGAAATGTCTGAAAAAATTAAAATAACTTTTCCTGATGGAACTCACAAAGAGTTTGATTCGGGTATTACAGGAACACAAATTGCTGAAGGAATCAGCCGTGGGCTCGCCAAAAATGCGCTCTCTATTTCCGTCAATGGTGAAGTGTGGGATTTAAGCCGGCCGATACGGACTGATGCCGAAATTATCATTCATACGTGGGATTCCCTTCAGGGGAAATCAACATATTGGCATAGTTCGGCACATATCATGGCAGAAGCCATCGAATCAAATTTTCCCGGAACGAAATTTGGCATTGGTCCGGCAATTGAAAATGGTTTTTACTACGATATCGATATGGGTGACCATTCGTTGACCGCTGAAGATCTAAAACAGCTTGAAGATAAAATGACCGAATTGGCGAAACGCGATGTTCCGTTTGAGAGGAAAGAAGTATCGTGGGATGAAGCCTTTGAATATTTTACAAAGAAAGGTGATCAGTACAAGCTCGAACTTTTAAATGATTTTAAGGGAAAGCAGATCAGCATGTATCACCAGGGAAATTTTACTGATCTTTGTTATGGACCTCATATCCCGACCACAGGGAAAGTAAAAAATGTGAAATTGCTCAGCATCGCCGGTGCGTATTGGCGTGGGAGCGAAAAAAACAAAATGCTTCAGCGAATTTACGGGATCACGTTCCCTACGAAACAGGAACTTGATGACTATCTCTTTAGGATTGAAGAAGCAAAACGAAGAGATCACAGAAAATTGGGTGTAGAGTTGGAATTATTTTTGTTAAGCCCAAAAGTAGGGGGTGGACTGCCGATTTGGCTTCCGAAAGGAACCATCATTCGAGAAGCATTGGAGAATTTTTTGAGAACCGAGCAGCGAAAACGCGGCTATCAATCCGTTGTCACACCGCATATCGGTAATTTACAGATGTATAAGACTTCGGGGCATTATCCGTACTATAAGGATTCTCAATTTGCACCGATCACGATGGAAGATGGCGAACAGTTTTTACTGAAACCGATGAATTGCCCGCATCACCATCAAATTTACGCCTCCAAACCACGTTCGTACCGGGATTTGCCGGTTCGTCTGGCTGAATTCGGAACAGTGTATCGGTATGAACAATCAGGAGAATTGAACGGATTAACGCGAGTACGTGGGTTTACCCAGGACGATGCACATATTTACTGCGCACACGACCAATTGAAAGACGAGATAAAACGAACGGTTGAACTTACACAATTTGTCTTCAAAACGTTTAATATGCAAGTAACAACTCGATTGTCGTATCGAGATGAAAAAAATATGGACAAATACGGCGGGAATGCTGAATATTGGGACCGTGCTCAAAAGGAAATTAAAGAAGCAGCAGATGAAATGGGATTGGATTATTTTATCGGTGTTGGAGAGGCATCATTTTACGGTCCTAAAATTGATTTCATGGTAAAAGATGCGATAGGAAGAACATGGCAGCTCGGTACTGTTCAAGTGGATTATGTAATGCCGGAGCGGTTTGAACTGGAGTATACTGGAAGCGATGGACTCAAACATAGGCCGGTGATTATTCACCGTGCACCGTTTGGATCAATGGAACGCTTCGTCGGGTTATTGATTGAACACTATGCCGGTGAATTCCCGCTGTGGCTTGCACCTGTTCAGGCTGTTGTACTGCCAATTACTGACTCTCAGAGTGAATACGCCAAAAGCGTTGTTACGAAGCTGCAGGAAAAGGGATTGAGGATTGAATTGGACGATCGCAATGAAAAGATAGGATACAAAATTCGTGAACACGAAATGAAGAAAATTCCCTATATGGTTGTGATTGGCGGGAAAGAAATAGATTCGAATACAGTATCGGTCCGTCAGCATAAAAAAGGGGATATCGGCGGAATGACGGTGGAACAATTAATTCAAAGATTTTCAGAAGAAAACTCGGTATATTCAAACACAAATTAGGAGATACTCTTATTAAAGAAAAGCGACCTCGTATCAATGAAGAGATTCGTGGTGATTTGATTCGTGTTATTGAAGATGGAGGCGGTCAGGTTGGAGTAATGACACCTCGCGAAGCTCACGCACTGGCAATCCAAAAAGGAAAAGATCTTATTGAAGTTGTTCCCAATGCAAATCCTCCAGTCTGTAAGATTATGGATTTTGGGAAATTCAAGTATGAACTTCAGAAAAAAGAAAAATTGCAGAAAAAGCATCAGCATGTCTCGCAATTGAAAGAATTGCGGTTCCATCCGAATACGGATACGCATGATTTTGAATTTAAGGCAAAACATGCGATCCAGTTCTTGGAGGATGGTGATAAAGTGAAAGCGACCGTAATTTTCAAGGGGAGAGAGGTCGCTTATAAGGAATTTGGCGAGGATCTGCTGAATAGGCTTACGGAAAAATTAACTCCGTATGCAAAAGTAGACCAGCCGTTAAAGATGGAAGGGCGATTCATGGTGATAATTTTTACTCCTGATCGCTCAGGGAAAATTAAATCTGAAAAACAAAAACAGGAACAATCTAATTAAAGGACTTTCCACATGCCGAAAATGAAGTCACACAAAGGCGCCAAGAAAACGTTTACGAAAACCGGTAGCGGAAAAATTAAACGTCGTAAAATGTACCGCCGTCATATTTTGACGAGTAAATCGACAAAGCGAAAACGTCAATTGCGAAAATCGACATTGGTCTCCAAGTCCGATGCGCCAAAGATCAAAGAAATGTTGTTGTAAATTTTTAATTAACCGATTCATTCATTCAATAGGAGACAAGAGCAACTATGCCACGTTCGCAAAATAAAGTTGCCTCCCATCGCCGTCGCAAACGCATTTTAGCGCAAGCGAAAGGTTACTGGGGCGCCAGAAGCAAAGTTCTGACTATTGCCAAACATCACGTCGACAAAGGAATGCAGTATGCATACCGAGATCGAAAGGCAAAGAAAAGAACTTACCGGCAGTTGTGGATTGCGCGCATTAATGCCGCAGCCAGAATTCATGGAATTACTTATTCAAAACTGATCGATGGATTGAATAAGAAAGCAATTTCCATAAATCGCAAGGTGTTGGCCGAACTTGCTGTCCACAATCCAGAAGCTTTTACACAAATTGTAAATTTTGTTAAAGCGTAATTAGAAAAGCTTCCCATTCGATTATCGTACTCCGTACGTGATCGGTGGGAAGTTTTTTATTTATCCGAACGAACTATGCTTACCGAGAAAATACACCTGCTGAAGGAAGAAATTACTGGTTTGTTGGCTTCCATCCGCTCCCTGAACGATCTGGAAAAATTCAGAATTGATTTTCTGTCCAGAAAAGGTAAAATTGCATTACTCTATGATGAATTAAAGAATGTTCCGGTTGATCAAAAACCTGTGACCGGACAATTGATCAATTCCCTCCGAAAAACTACCGAAGGAACATTCGAAGCGTTGAAAGAAAAATTAGCGGCGCCGAAGAATTCGCCTGAAACTGATATCGATCTGACTTTACCGGGACGTACGCGTCCGCGGGGCACAAGACATCCTATTACTCAGACAATGGAAGAGATGAAGTCAATATTCACTTCAATGGGATTTGGGATTGCGTATGGCCCCGAGATAGAAGATGATTTTCATAATTTTGAAGCATTGAACTTTCCTCCGGATCATCCCGCCAGGGATATGCAGGACACTTTTTTTATTAAACAGGATGTTGTCCTGCGAACACACACGACACCGGTTCAAATTAGAGTGATGAAGGCTGAAAAACCGCCTATCCGGGTCATCATGCCGGGAAGAGTATACCGTAATGAAGCTGTCAGTGCCCGAAGTAATTACTTCTTTCACCAGGTCGACGGTTTATATGTGAATGAGAAAGTTACTTTCGCAGAATTAAAAGGAACACTTATTTTATTTGCTAAAAGTTTCTACGGAAGTTCAATCAAGTTCAGATTCCGTCCCAGTTTTTTCCCGTTTACAGAGCCGAGTCTGGAAATGGACATTACCTGTTTCCTGTGCTCCGGTAAAGGCTGCCGTATTTGCAAACATAGTGGATGGCTTGAAGTTCTCGGCGCCGGAATGGTTCACCCGAATGTTTTGAAAAACTGCGGACACGATCCTGAACACGTGTCCGGATTCGCATTTGGCATGGGTGTCGATAGAATTTCTTTGCTACGCTATGGCGTCGACGACATCAGAACATTTTTTGACAATGATTTACGATTTTTAAATCAGTTTTAATGAATCTCATATGCGTATAAGTTTCAATTGGTTAAAAGAATATCTTAATCTGAATACTACCCCCGAAATAGTAGCTTCCGCGCTGACCTCGATTGGATTAGAAGTTGAATCGATGGAATATTTGGGAAGCAAGTATGCTGGATTCGTTATCGGGAAGGTCGTCTCCAAACAGAAGCACCCGAACGCCGATAAATTGTCAGTTTGTATGGTTGCCGTATCAAAAAAAACAGCACCACTGCAGATTGTATGCGGAGCACCAAATGTAATCGAAGGTCAAAAAGTAATTATTGGACTCCCAGGTGCGGTGGTACCGAAGAATCAGCATGACCCTGATTCTAAACCGCTCTCGTTATCAAATGCAGTAATACGGGGGATTGAATCGAACGGAATGATTTGTTCTGAGTTTGAACTTGGAATAGGTGAAGATAAAGCCGGTATTAAGGTCGTGGAAAATAATGTGAATATAGGAACTTCACTCGCATCGTATCTTGGAGTCGACGATGTTGCTTTCGAATTAGGAATTACTCCGAATCGGCCTGACGCACTTTCACACATTGGAGTCGCCCGCGATCTCGCTGCGCTGTATAAAAAGACATTAAAATTGCCCCGGAAGTATTTTTCACCGTCGAAATCTTATGCCATCGACAATTACATCACTGTTGTCGTCGAAAATAAAAAAGATTGCCCCCGGTATTCTGTTCGAATGATCACTGATGTTGAGGTCGGCGAATCCCCGGATTGGTTAAAAAAATATTTGTCGGCGGCAGGATTGCGGCCAATTAATAATATCGTCGATGTGACAAATTTTGTCATGCTGGAATATGGGCAGCCGTTGCACGCGTTCGATTTCGATACAATTGCTGATAAGAAAATTATAGTCAAAAATGCCTCAAAGGGGGAAATATTTACCACTCTTGACGGCAAAGCACATACGTTGACCGGAACTGAATTAATGATTTGTGACGGTAAAACATCTATAGCTATCGCTGGAGTAATGGGTGGATTGAATTCTGAAATCTCCTCAACGACAAAAACTGTAATTTTAGAGAGCGCGTATTTTAATCCGAGTAGTATACGAAAGACTTCGAAAAAATTAGGAATCAGCACAGATGCATCGTATCGATTTGAGCGTGGCACTGATCCGAATATAGTTGAAAAGGCATCTTCACGCGCGGCATTATTGATAGCAAAGGTTTCAGGAGGTAAAGTATTTTCAGGAATGAAAGATGTTTATCCCAATGAAATACTTCCCAAAAAAATAATTTTGAGAACTCATAAGGTGAGTGAAATTTTAGGAGTTTCGATCTCCCCCAAAACATGCAAAAAAATTCTTTCGTCACTTGGGATTAAATTATCAAACGGAAAGACAAAAGATACCTTCGATTGTTTCATTCCGACTTATCGACCCGACATTGAACAGGAGATTGATCTCGTTGAAGAAATCGGAAGAATTTTTGGATTTGATAACATCCCGAATGAATTATCGGGAAGTGTGGTTTTTAGTATTCCGTCAAAATCTGAAAAGCAATACAATACGGTGCGTAATTGGTTCGAGACAAATGGGTTCAACGAAATAATAACGAATAGCTTGTTTGGAAACGATGAACATTCTAAAAACGGAACAGCCGTAATTCAGGTGCAAAATCCATTAAGCCAGGACCACGTTGTCTTACGCTCATCTCTTTTACAGACGATGCTGCAGTCAATTTCATACAATCTTAACCATGGAGCAGAACGAATACAGGTGTTTGAAATTGGTAAGACGTTTCTAAAAAGTACATCCGGGTTAGCGGCAGAGTTCGTTGAAGGTATTTATGAACAAAATACTCTTGGTATTTGCATGGCAGGCGTAGCATTTCCAGTTCATTGGTCGGAAAAATCTCGAAAAGTTGACATATTTGATATTAAAGGTGTCATTGAATCTATTTTGCGGCAGCTGGGTATTGACAATATACATTTAATTTGGTATGATGGACCAAGTTCTTTAACTGAAATGACTATGGGCATTGAAATAAATGGCACTTATGTCGGTTCGATAGGACGCTGTAAAAAATCCGTCCTTAATGGATTCAAGATTGAAGAAGAGGTCTTTTACGCTGATGTAAATCTTGATATACTTTTTAAAATTGAAACACATAAAACGCATAGAGGATTTTCAAAATATCCGACGGTAAAAAGAGATATTGCGTTTATCATGAAAAATGAAATTCCTGTTGGCAGGGTGGATGAAACAATTCGAAAAGCAGGTGGAGCACTTGTTACAGATGTAATACTTTTTGATGTCTATGTGGGTAACAATTTGGGAGCAGGGCAAAAAAGCTTAGCGTTTTCATTGCATTTGAATTCACCGGAAAAAACTTTGCAGGAAGATGAGATAGAATCAATACTAACTAACGTAATCCAATCGGTAACATCAACTTTTGAAGCTTCTTTACGAAGCAACTAATTCGATAGAATGGTGGATCAAAAGATAGACCCGGAAATAGTCGATTCGACAACAGCGATTGAAACTGCATTAAGTGCTTTGTGGGAGAAAGCACGGGAAGCATCGTTGCTTATTTCAACGTTACGAGATGAAAAAAAATCGCTGCTTCAACGTATTGAAGACCTTGAAGAAGATGTAAAGCAATCACATAACGATGCAATCCTCAAACAGACGGCTATCGAACAATTGAGGATTGAGCTCACGGAACACTCATCCGGTTCTAAAACGTTGGTTGTCAATGGAATGAGTGAAGATGAGAAACGCGAATTTGAACATAAACTTAAAACAATCATTTCGAAGTTAGATCAATATCTTTCACCATAAAGGATATACACTCGGCTGACAGACCGAGAGCTACTTATTACGACCAATGGACAGAAAAAGCGTAAGAGTTAAAATATTTGGTTCTGAATATCCTTTGAGAGGGGATAGCGAAGAATTTACAAAGAAAGTTGCCACTCATGTCGACTCTATGATTAATAGTGTCCATGATAAAATCCCTGAGCAGCCGCCTCTTACGATTTCCGTCCTCGCTGCATTGAATATTACTGAAGATCTTTATAAAGAACGAGAAAAAAATTCCCAACTTGCCGCATCGTTGGAATATGAAATATCAAAGATAACAAACTATTTAGATACCAGTATTCATAGCACCGAATCGTAATATTTAGGGAGCGTACATACAAAAATAAAACATCCGCACTGTCAGCTACAGACAACGATAAAAAAGAACTGATATTTAATATCATGGGAGTTTGACTCATAGCCGTGATATTACAGGCCTCATTCATACACCGTATGAAAATGCAAAAGCCTTCGGGTTGTTCGTTAATTCGGACTAGCATTCAGAGGAAGTAAGAGACGATTAGGCAAGCACCCACCGTGTAAGAAAGAGAGTTCTTTCTTTACACTTGTCTAAAGTTGATATGCGGATTTTTTATTTTAAATAGCGGAGTTTTCATGGACACGAATTTAATCAATATCATTGTTGTCGCAATTATTGGAATCACATCATTTTTTATTGGATGGTTTGTTAACGGTAAAATTGGGCAAAACAAGGTTTCTTCGGCTGAAGATCGAGCAAAAAAGATCATTGCTGATGCCGAACGTGATTCCGCTGCCATTCAAAAGGAAAAATTGCTTGAAGTGAAGGATGAATGGTATAAGAAGAAGCATGAATTTGAGAATGAGGCGACCCAAAAAAGAAATAAACTCCAGGCTTACGAAAAACAACTCAATGGCAGGGAAGAGAATATTGATCGTAAAGTCGAGCTATTAAATAAAAAAGAAAAAGAAGTTCAAACAGTACAGAAACAAACGGAGACCAAATCGAAAGAATTAGATCAGAAAACGGTCCAAATTGACCAGATGATCGCAGAAGAAAATGTTCGCTTAGAGAGGGCCTCAGGAATGTCGCGCGATGAAGCACGAAAACTCTTGCTGGATAATCTGCTGGATGCTGTAAAAACAGAAGCTTCCCAAACCCTTAAAGAAATTAGGGATAAAGCAAAGGAAGAAGGAAAAAAGGAAGCACAAAAAATTATTGTCCAGGCAATCCAGCGTTCGGCTGCTGATCATGCCGTGGAAACAACAGTCAGTGTGTTAAATATTCAAAGTGATGAAATGAAGGGCCGTATCATCGGAAGGGAAGGAAGAAACATACGTGCATTTGAAGCCGCCACCGGGGTAGATGTTATTGTAGATGACACGCCGGAAGCCGTTATATTGTCAGGGTTTGATGCATTTAGACGAGAAGTAGCTAGAATATCATTGGAACGTCTAATCGCTGATGGCAGAATCCACCCGGCACGCATAGAAGAGGTTGTTGAAAAAGTGAAGGGTGAATTGGAAGAAGAGGTCCTTCGAGTGGGAGAAAGCACGCTGTTAGAAGTTGGCCTTCCCGGAGCACACAATGAGATCACAAAGCATATTGGGAAAATGAAATATCGGACCAGTTATGGGCAGAATTTGCTTCAACACAGTATAGAAGTATCATATTTGTGTGGAATTATGGCCGCTGAATTAGGCATCGATGTTAATCTTGCAAAACGTGCCGGACTATTGCATGATATTGGGAAAACAGCAGATAGAAGTATAGAAGGGCCGCATGCAATTATAGGATTAGAAATGGTGAAGAAATATAACGAACATATTATTGTTATCAACGCCGTTGGTGCCCATCATGACGATATTCCAATGGAACACCCGATTGCCGCATTAGTACAGGCAGCGGATGCTATTAGTGGAGCACGACCTGGAGCTCGTAGAGAATCAGTTGAAGGGTATGTAAAACGCCTGGAAAAACTTGAAGAAATAGCAAAATCATTCAAAGGTGTTCAAGCGACGTATGCCATTCAGGCTGGAAGGGAAATTCGGGTGATTGTCGAACACGATAAAGTGGATGATGCAATGGCGGATCAATTAGCCCACGAGATCGCAAGGAAAATTCAGCAGGAAATGGAATATCCGGGTCAAATTAAAGTTGTTGTTATTAGAGAAACACGGTCTGTTTCTTACGCTAAATAATTTTTATTAATCTATGATATTAATTGGGGTTACCGGCGGAATCGGAAGCGGAAAATCAGTAGTGTGTTCTCAGTTTGAAAAATTTGGAATTCAAGTTTTTTATGCTGATCAAGTAGCAAAAAAGATTCCCCGACTCTACCCTGAAATTTTAGATGAAGTATCTGATGAATTTGGCGAACAGACTGTTCTGCGTTCGACAAAAACCCTCAATACAGAAAAAATTGCTGAAATTGTTTTTTTTGATAAACAAAAACTCCATCAACTGAACACCATTATCCATCCGTTTGTATTTCGAGAGCTAAACCGGTGGACATCTACGATCACAAAAGACACCCGGTACGCGATTGTAGAAGCCGCTTTGATTTTTGAATCTGGAATGGATGAGTTGGTCGATTATGTTCTCGGCATTACCGCCGATGAAAAGATAAGGATACAAAGGGTCCTGGAACGGGATAATTTATCCGTTGAACAGATAACCGCACGCATAAAAAATCAGATCACCGTTGAAGAGTTGGAACAATTCTCGGACTTCCTCTTAAAAAATAACGGAACGATTTCTGACCTTTTCACGACGGTATCATTCTACCATACACTTTTCTTAACACTCCAAAAACGTAACGAAACACTATGACGCTTACCGAACGGGAATCTCAATTATTTTTTCATACGTATAAACGTCTCCCGCTTGAAGTTGAGCGGGGAGAAGGATGTTATTTGTTTGCCAAGGATGGAAAAAAATATCTTGATATGCTCTCCGGACTGGCCGTAAACGCACTCGGCTATGCTCATCCAGCTGTGATCAAAGCTGTCGATGAACAAATACGAAAATATGGTCACCTGTCAAATTATTTTATTCAAGAACCGCAGATTCAATTGGCGGAACGATTGCTATACCACTCTGGATTTGACAAAATATTTTTTACCAACAGCGGTACAGAAGCGATCGAAGGATCGGTCAAACTTGTTCGTAAATGGGGAAAACCGAAGAACAAGAAATTGATATTTGGAATGAGCAATGGTTTTAGCGGCAGAACAATGGGAGCTCTTTCGTTGATGGATAAAGAAAAATATCGGGAAGGGTACGATCCATTTCTTCCAAATTTCGGCATCATTGAATATAACAACATTGCCGAACTTGAATCGAAAATCGACGAAACAACCGCGGGTATCTTTTTGGAATTCATTCAGGGGGAAGGAGGAATTGTCAGTGTCTCGTCTGAGTTTGTCCAAAAACTAAATGAACTGCGTGAGAAATTTGGATTTTTGATTATTGCGGACGAAATTCAATCTGGCATTGGCAGGACCGGCAGGCTTTTCGGTTTCCAGCATTTCGATTTTTTACCGGACATCATTACGATTGCCAAACCGATCGGCGGCGGGTTGCCCTTAGGTGCAATACTTGGCTCGAAAAAAGTTGCTGATGTCTGGGGATACGGTGTTCATGGAACAACATTTGGCGGAAATTCTATTTCGTGTGCTGCCGGAATTGCAACGATTGATATTGCCTTGACTGATGATTTTTTGAAAAATATCGTTGCAAATTCGGCCTATCTTTTTGAGAAGCTCAACGATTTAAAATCTCGTTATCAGGTGATTACTGAAATCCGCGGCTTTGGATATATGATCGGAATTGACCTTAAGGTCGAAAGTACTCAAATTGTCGATTTAATGTTAAAACAAGGGGTGATCGTGAATTCAACCGCTGGATCTGTTATCCGAATTCTTCCCCCGTTGATCGCCGGGAAATCTGAATTTGATCAATTATTGCAAGTGCTTGAAAACTGTCTTAAAACGATTTCTTCATAAATACCTCGTTGACACTCTCCCCGGAAATTCCTATACTTTTCAGAATTTGAGAATGCCTATGAAAAAATTATTGTTCCTTATTCTGATGGGAATTTCTTTCCTTTCAGCTCAGAATAAATTCTACAACTATTACACTGCCGGCATTGAATATATGCAGAAACAGGATTGGCAAAGGGCAATAGTTGAATTTAAGTCGGCCGCGTCTCTGGAATTTGAAGATGTTCAGCGGAAACGAACCTATGGAACTCGGTTTATCGAATACTATCCGCACCGTGAGACGGGGGTAGCGCATTACATGCTCGGAGAAAATGATCTCGCGAAAAAGGAGATTGCATTATCTCTTGCATATCGTTCAACTGATCGGGCGGAAGATTTTTACAAAAAAATTACCGGGGGAGTTGCCCCGCCTCCGGCTAAAACCATTGAAGAACAAATTACGGGGCAAACGATCACACAATATAAATCTCCAACAATCACCGCACCGCAAAAACAAAGTACGTCATACAAGAATAATATTATCGTTATTACACGAAAATACGACCCGAATGCTGTTCCACAGGTTGGTTCTCGACTTTCCATTGCAGTTCTGCCGTTTGAAGGGAAGGGCGAGTCTGCAAAATTTAAAGATGCTGTCACCAATAAACTTATTAATGAACTGGTAAATTCCCGCCGGTTCAGGGTGATAGAACGTTCTGCTATGGATAAAATCATTGCAGAACAAAAAGTGCAGGCTTCTGGAGTTGTTGACGATAAAACAGCGGTAGGTCTTGGAAAAATTGCCGGCGCGGATGCATTGGTCATTGGTACGGTATCGATGGTCGATTCATCAATTGAGATATCGGTTCGATTGGTTGATGTTGAAACTGCCGAGACAATTGTCGCACAGGATGCCAATTCGGAGAATACGACGCAAGGAGAGATCGATAATACTGTTCGAAATGTAGCCACCCTTGTATTTAACGAATTACCAATTATTGAAGGTGATATCATTAAGGTTGATGCGGATGAATTGTTCATCGACATCGGCAGTTTAAACGGCGTGAAGCGGGGAACCAAATGTGTGGTTTTCCGGGAAGGAGAGAGTATCAAGCATCCGATCTCCGGAGAAATTTTAGGGAAGAAAGTGACAAGACTTGGAGAGATAATTGTTATTCAAGTAAATGATAAATTTGCTGCGGTAAAACCAATTGAAACCGACCAAGATATTCACGTCGGCGATAAGGTCATCATTAAATAATATTTCTTCGGAGTAAATATGAATCTGTTTTTACGATCCGCTATCCTGTTAGTGCTCGTTTCATTATATTCCTTCGCGCAAGATTTTAATTTAACCGGTGCAGGCGCTCGCGCAGAAGGGTTTGGAGGTGCGTTTATCGGATTGGCCGACGATGCGACGTCCGTAGTGTGGAATCCAGCAGGATTGACACAATTAGAAAGACCGGAAGCTTCGATCGTCACTAGATTTATCCAAGAAGGTGCATCATTTAAATATGCACCGGATCCGTCGTTGAACTCCGATGAAAGTCAGGGGCACTTTACATTTAATTTTGGAAGTTTTGCAACGCCGGTCACTAAGGGAAGTAATAAGATTGTTCTTGCCCTAGCAATTCAGCGCCAATTAGATTTTTATGGTAACCGTATAAATCAATATGATGAGCAATCTGGTTTTTTTGTCGACAAAATTACCGAGAAATTTGTCACAAAAGGTGGTGTCAATACAATTACTCCCGGAATTGGTGTTAAAATCAATCCAATTTTTTCAGTTGGTTTTTCCGCAAATATTTGGATGGGAAATCTTAATGCAGAACAATCGCAGGAAAATTCTCGTCTTGGGAAAGACAGATATACTTTCGATCTTGATTATTCCGGATTAAATTTTGTTTTAGGAGGATTAGTTGATTTTGAAGCACAAAATAACCTTCCGTTGAAATTTGGTGTGACTCTACGAACTCCATTTACACTAAAAGGGAGCGGGACGTGGGAAATTAACTACAGGTTGACAGGTAATCAGGATGCCAACGGCGATTTAAAACATGAAATTGAAATGCCGTTCATGCTGGGCTTAGGTACATCGTATCGATTTGGTGAAAATTTTACCATTGCTGCTGATTATGAAATTAGAAATTATGGATCGAAACAAAACAAAGTTGATGTAACGTTACCCGACGGCAGCATTTCATCAAGTCTTGATAATATCAGTGAAAGCAAGCAAAATCTGAACGAATTTAGAATTGGCGGGGAGTATCTAATGGTTATGGAGAAGGCCGTTATTCCATTACGATTTGGATTTAAAACTGTTCCAACGGTATTGGCTGACTATATTGTGGACACATCTACAGGTGATTATGTCCCTTCCACGACACAGGTCACAGGGAAGAGTCTGTCGTTTGGCAGCGGTTTTATCACAGATGCTTTTGCCTTTGACGTGACGTATAGCCGGGCGACATATACCCAGAAATATGATGTTAACGGTCAAATAGATTATTCAACCGGGACGATAAGCTCATCTGTGATATTCTATTTTTAAAATCATCTAACATGATTTCTCTTGACAATGGGCTAATCCCGTTCTATATTTGCAGTGCCTTCACTAACTAAATTACTTTTTAATAATCTTTTCGGAGGTTTAGATATGAAAAAGCTTCTTCTTGTTGCAGTTGCGTTGATGGTAGTTTCGGCTGTTTCTTTCGGTCAATTACAAGCCGGGAAAATGGCTTTCACAACGTCGATCGCTCCTGCTGGAGCCATTGGTGGATCGTATGCTCTTTCTGAGAACATGCGTCTTAACGCTGGCTTGAATTTTAGCTCTTCAAGCACAAGCGGAACATCTTCGACGAATTTCGGTTTAGGCGCAAGTTTGTGGATGTATAATCCCGTCATGGAAAATGTTTCTTTATTCTATGGAGCAGGATTTAACTTTGGTTCAACAAGTATCGCAGGCACATCGTCTTCAGCTTTTGGAATCGATGTCTTAGGTGGTGCAGAATACTGGTTTAGCTCAAGATTTGCATGGGGTGGAGGCGTAAGTGCTGGATTCTCGAGTTCAGGTCCTTCTGGGGCGACAACATCAACCTTTGGAACACTTGGAACTTTTACAACATTATCATGGTGGTTTAACTAATCTGAAAAGATTATTTGATATATTAAAGGAGAGAATTTCGTTCTCTCCTTTTTTTATTTTAAATAGTTTCGTATTTTAATGATATGAAAATACAATCTGATTTTTTAGTGATCGGCAGCGGAATCGCCGGTTTGTCGTACGCATTGAAAGTTGCCGAATGGGGAACTGTTTCTATTGTCACCAAAAAAGAAAAGGCTGAATCCAATACCAACTTAGCACAGGGGGGGATTGCCGCAGTTGTTGCGCACGACGACGCGTTTGACCTGCATATAAACGACACCATGAAAGCAGGAGCGTTCTTGTGTCACAAGGATACCGTTGAACTTGTGGTTACCGAAGGGCCTACTCGTATCAATGAATTAATTGAAATTGGTGTTCAATTTACCAAAAAAGCCAATGTCTTAGATTTAGGCAAAGAGGGGGGGCATTCCAAACATCGGATTGTTCATGCCGCCGATCTTACGGGAAAGGAAATTGAACGGGCCCTTCTGGCTAGAATCTCTGAACACCCCAATATTAAGATATTTGAAAATCACATCAGCATCGATCTAATAACTGAACATCATCTTTTTGGAATAAAGGAAAGCACTCAAGATTCAATTCATTGCTGGGGTGCGTATGTCTTAGATGTAAATCAGAATGTGGTAAAAACGTTTCTTGCCTCAACAACGATGCTTGCAACTGGCGGAGCAGGTCAAGTATATCTTCACACCACCAATCCATTAATAGCAACCGGCGATGGAATTGCAATGGCGTACAGGGCAGGTGCCAAAATAGCAAATTTAGAATTCATTCAATTCCATCCCACGACATTATATAATTCCGGATATCCGTCCTTCCTTATTTCGGAAGCGGTACGCGGATTTGGTGCAATCCTTCGAAATACTTCAGGCGAAGATTTTATGGTGCGGTACGACCCCCAGGGTTCACTTGCACCAAGGGATATTGTTGCCCGGGCAATTGATTCTGAATTAAAACGAAGCGGCGACGAATGTGTCTATCTTGACCTCCGTCATTTAGATGCTTCTGCTGTCCAAGATCACTTCCCGAATATTTACAAACGGTGCCTGAAACATGATATCAATATCACAAAGGATTTAGTTCCTGTTGTTCCTGCAGCTCATTACTCATGCGGAGGAGTGGCGACAGATAAAGATGGTGCGACATCGATCTCTGGATTATTTGCTGTCGGAGAAGTCAGTATGACCGGTTTACACGGGGCAAATCGATTGGCGAGTAACTCGTTGCTTGAGGCGGTAGTCTTCTCACATCGAGCCGCCGAATTTGTGAAAGGAAAAGTTCAAAAAAATAACCCTGTTCCCGGCAACATTCCAAATTGGGATGATAGCGGAACAACCAATAGTGAAGAATGGGTTTTGGTGGCACACAACCGAAAAGAAATTCAGCAGTTAATGTGGGATTATGTCGGTATTGTCAGGTCAAATCACCGGTTAGCACGTGCTCAGCGTCGCATTAAATTGATCCTGGAAGAGGTAAAAGATTTTTACAAAAGAACTAAAGTAACCGAAGGACTCATTGAACTTAGAAATCTTTCCTGCGTTGCAGATTTGATTATCCGTTCTGCATTAAACAGGAAGGAAAGCAGAGGTCTTCATTTTACAACTGATTACCCAAACAAAGATGATCAAAATTGTTTGAAGGATACGGTCATAACCTGAATGAAATCAACAAGAAAATCAAATTTATTAAAAGACAAACCTAGAAGTGCCTGTGGGATATTTGGCGTGTTTGATACGCCAAATGCGGCAATGTTGACGTACTACGGTCTTCATTCTCTCCAGCATCGCGGACAGGAGGCAAGCGGAATTGTCTCAAGCATATATGATGAAAAGAAAAAGCGTCAGCGATTCAATATTTTCAAAGGAATGGGCTTGGTTACCGATGTTTTTAAAGACTACAAGATTCTGACTGATCATCTTACCGGAGCATCCGCTATTGGTCATAATCGGTATTCAACGACCGGTTCTGCCAACAACGAAAAAAATATTCAACCTCTTATTGTCAATTACAGAAACGGGAATCTTGCCGTTGCTCATAACGGAAATTTGACGAATTTTAGGACGATCAGAACTGAACTGCAAAACGACGGTACAATCTTTCAAACAACATCGGATACTGAATTACTGCTTCATCTTATCGCCCGGAGCAAAGAAAAAGCACAGATTGATCAAATTCGCGAAGCATTGGATAAAGTCGACGGCGCTTTTTCCCTTTTAATTCTAACCGATACGATGCTCGTTGCTTCAAGAGATGTATACGGATTTCGCCCGTTGGCAATAGGAGTGAAAGATGGAAGTTATGTCGTTGCCTCAGAAACATGCGCATTTGACATCATCGGTGCTAAATATCTCAGAGATGTTGAGCCGGGGGAAATTGTTGTAATCGATAAACCCTCGGGTTCGAAGGATTCCCTCCGTTCCTATAGGATCAATAAAAAGGTAAAAAGTTCTCACCATTGTATCTTTGAATACATTTATTTTTCACGCCCCGATAGTTTTATTTTTGAAGAAAGTGTCGATAAGGTCCGAAGGAAACTCGGAAAATCCTTGGCGCAGGAGTCACCCGTTCATCCGGGAGATGACGAAAAGACAATTGTTATCAGCGTCCCCGATTCAAGTAATACTGCCGCACTCGGGTATGTGACAGAATCTCAAAAGCAGGGAATTAAGACAAAACTTGAGCTCGGTTTGATCCGAAATCATTATGTCGGAAGAACATTCATTCAGCCCGAACAGGGAATGAGAGAGATGAAAGTGAAAGCAAAATTCAATACTGTTAAAGGTGTATTAAAGGGGAAAAAACTGGTCGTTGTTGATGATTCGATTGTCCGGGGAACAACTTCAAAACTTTTAGTGAAACTATTGAAAGAAGCAGAACCAAAGGAAATTCATTTTAGGATTACTTCACCGCCGATTATCAATTCTTGCTATTATGGAATGGATTTCCCAAATAAAGAAGATCTGATCGCAGTTCAATGCGGTGAAGATGTAGAAAAAATTCGTCAGGAGTTGGGTGTTGATAGTATACACTATTTATCAATGAAAAAAATGCTGGAATCAGTTCCCCACGGAGAGGGGAAAAATTATTGCACAGCCTGTTTTGGAGGTACGTATCCTGCTCCCATCGAAAATGTAACCGATAAAAATGATTTAGAGTTATAATGTCGTGGAAAATATTAATTTTAAGTACTGTAGTAATCCTCTGTGAGATTGTGAATGCACAATCAGGCTTGCGTAATAAATATGTCGTTAAATTAAAATCTGGTAGTGTCGTTAACATAGGTTCATTCTCAAAACGGCTACAAAAAATTTCAGGAACAATAAATACTTTTTCAGTTAAATCAATTTCTCCTACCGGCATCTCCTCCGCACTTTCCAAGAAAAATTCATTTCCGTACTCCCAATATCTTCTTGTCGAATCCAATTCTTCTGTTCAAGACATCACCAAAGGATTGAGCGACTCCGATGTTGAATACATACAACCGGTGAATTATTATCATATTGCTTCTCTTCCGAATGATTCGGCATATGCATCTCAATGGAACATGGAGATGATTGGAATGAAGAGTGTATTTGTTCAGCAAATTATTGATTCCAACCTTCCAACAATCAAAGTAGGAGTAATTGACACCGGCATCGATTTTGATCATCCCGATATATCGGGAGCGATCGCATTGAATTATGGAGAAATAGGTGTTGATTCTACCGGGAATGATAAACGTTCAAACGGAATCGATGACGATGCAAACGGCTATATTGATGATTGGAGAGGGTACGATTTTGTTGAACTTGATTCTAAAGATGGTTCGGATTGGAGCCTGAGAGACAATTTTCCGCAGGATGAAAACGGACATGGTACGGGAGTTTCCGGGATTATCGGAGCACGTTCAAATAATACGATTGGTATTTCAGGTTTTGGTCCCGTTCAATTAATACCTGTTCGGGCATTTTCAGCAAGCGGAGTAGGAAGTGATCTTGATATCGCAATGGCCATTGTGTATGCAGCAGATAATGGTGCAGAAGTGATCAATATGAGTTTTGGGGATGTCATTAATTCGTTGATCATAAAAGATGCTGTTCAGTATGCGGCAGCCAAGAACGTTGCTTTAGTTGCGTCAAGCGGGAATGATGGTGGCGATTATCAACATTACCCATCTGACTTAAGTGATGTTATTTCAGTTGGTTCAATTAATCAAATTAAAACTCGATCGATATTCTCCTCATATGGAAATTCATTGGCGGTAATGGCACCGGGTGAGTTTATTCCGACTTTGAAATTAGGTGGCGGATATACAGAGAATTTTTCTGGAACATCAGCAGCGGCTCCTCACGTTTCCGGTGCGGTTGCTTTGATAAAGGGATACGAAAAATCTGTTGAACAAGATCCTCAAAGATATATAACCAGTCGGGAATTAAAAGGATTGCTGACATCTACAGCAGTTGATGTTGATCTCCCCGGGTGGGACGAATTTACAGCTTCCGGAATTATTAATGTTGAAGAAGCGTTAAGATCAATGCGAGGGAGCAATGTTCAGATTGTAGCTCCATTAAACGGTGAAAATATTAGCGATACGCTTGATGTCATGATTTCTGCTTTGTCGCCATATTTTGAGTCCCTTTCACTCCTTTTAAAAAAGGAAAATTCAAACGAAAATTGGGTCTCCATTTATAAATCGTCAAAGCAGGTTTTTAATTTAAATATTAAAAATATCAATTTAACTGGCTACAGCAGTGGAGATTATCTTCTTAAACTTCGTGTAAAAACTACCAAAGGAAATGATTTAGAACATACCATAAAAATTCTACTGTCCAGAGATTTTCCTAAAATAGAAAAGTTCACGTTTTCTGACTCGGTGATTGTTACCGATGAATTTGCCTCGCTTGTTGAAGCTGAAACAAATATCCCAACCGAAGGAGTACTATTTTATCGTTTAAAAAATTCTTCCGATCGTTTTCATATGCTCCGTTCAGAAAATTTTGGGAGGGAGCATTTTTTCCTCTTAAATTCTTCGCTTTTTCAATCGACGGGGGATTTTGAATTTTATACACAGTTTTTTGAGAATGTGGATTTCAGTAAAAAAAGTACTCTTTTCCCAATGGAACAGCGTGAAGGATTTAAGTATTTTTCCGTGGAAAATACAAATAAAAGAATTTCGTCGACGGTAATTGAAAAAATTCCTTTAGTTCTCCCCAAGGGTTTTTTGCTAAACACAATAATGCAAATCAATGGTAAACCAACCATAGTGATGAATGAATATTCAGGGAAAAATGAGTTTGGTGACCTCAAGTTATTCCAATTTGAGAATGGAGCCTTTGTCCAAAAGGATTCCATCTCACAAAAGTGGATTCCGCGAAGTTTTATCCGAAATGAAAACGATATTCCGATTTTATTAACCCAGAATTTTGGAACCAGTGCAATCTATACAATTGATACGATAACAATGAATTTTTCCAAAAAACCTGTATGGATTGATTCCGGCGATGTTTGGGGTAGTGTGCTGGAAGATTTAAACGGCGATCACAAACCGGAAATTGTGGCAAGGAGTTCATCGGAAATATTAATCTTTGAAAATATAGGTAACAATCAGTTTCGCATTAAATCAAAGCTTCAGAATCCTACAAAACCTCTCTTTGGCGAAACGCAAAATCAATTTGGACCGCCCAAAATTGTTATCGCCGATTTCACTAATTCAGGTTTGAAAGAACTTGTCTTTGCCGATTATGACGGTGATATTATCATGTATTCTCAGAACAATCATAATTCCCTTGCCTTTACACTTTCATGGATCGATTCAACAAATCTTTTTGAAACAAGCGACTTTATCGCTGCTGACGATTTTAATAATGACGGAATTACCGATTTGGTATTTGGCGGACACTCGGATTTGGCTCTCAACGCCAACCGGGAATATAATGTTCCGGTATGGACTGTTCAGATATATGCTCATAGACAATCCGATCCGTCTGGGTATTTTGTCAATCGTTGGACACAGAAATATTTCGGTGTAAAATCCGGTGCCGAAAATGACAATGGGATTTCTTCAGGAGAACTTCAACAATACAGCATATCAAAAAATATTCTTATGTTGAATCTCAACCCCAATTTTTATCTCTATTCATTCTCACCGGATTTTTCACCCGAAACCATAGGTACGCGGAGCTCGTTTTCAAACAGCGCAATCATTTTTAATGAAAAGATTGGAATTAACACGGGAGAGAAGACTGAATTTTTCCAATGGAGCAACAGTCAACCGGACATTGCCTTAACCCCGTGGAACTTCTCTGTCAGACCAATATCTTTTCATTCAATACGTCTTCAATGGAATGGAGAAGGCGATTACTATCAGATCTACAAGGGAACGACAAAAGAGAATCTTGCGCTGATTGATTCAACCAGTGGTTTGGAATATGTTGATTCATCTGTTGCGATGGACAACGAATATTATTATTCCGTACGGAGTGTTAAAAATAATGGACCTGCGTTAAGTGAAATGAGCAGTATCCTATCTGTAATTCCACATTTACCATTGAAGATTACTGCCGTTCGTCAAATATCCACAACACAATTGGTTCTTGATTGTTCATATGAAATTGATCCGTCACTGTTGCAGACGGCAGCTATTTCAATGGATGATTCGCTGTTAACGTCGTCGGTAATTGCTTCGACACCAAAGAATATTGTAACAACTTTTTCATCGCTAATAGAGCCAGGGACACATTCATTA
>Ga0172379_10001190_pt1 | contig 54540 bp, 53 predicted proteins | sample GrowelOW334metaG_FD_119756 | JGI IMG/M metagenome (GOLD analysis project Ga0172379, IMG submission 119756) | Groundwater microbial communities from an aquifer near a municipal landfill in Southern Ontario, Canada - Groundwater well OW334 metaG | ecosystem: Environmental > Aquatic > Deep... | reverse complement strand
GAACAATTTATAGTGTTGTAGCTAATGGGATACCTTATAGCCAAAACTATATTTGTAGTGACCCTAGAAACAATGAAAAAAAACTTGTGTCATAATTTGCTTTTGTCAGAGTATACGGTGAGATCACTTCGTTAAGTTGCATCGTGTGGCAGTGTAAATTCCAATGCTGTGCTGGCGCAAGCCTGTTTCAAGGATGGCAGCGCAATGGCCCGTTTGTTCTGTCCGATCAGCCGGAAGTAATAGCGCAGCCCGTAAACGGCGTGCTTGAAGCTGCTGCGGGATGGCGATTTGGCCGACAGGGCCAGCGCAGCAAGGTACTCGTTGATCTCGTCGTCGCTAACCTGCTCGGGCAGCCTGCCGAAATGAAGGCTTATCAGGGCGATGCGCCTGATGTAGTTTTCCAACGTACTGCGGCTTTGTCCCCTGAGGGTAACCTGTTGCTGCAACAATTTGTACACTTTTTCAAAACCATCAACACTTTGGATGGCTTTTTCCACCAGAGTGGGTTCTGTCCTTTTTCTCATAAAGCATTATTTGTTAAATTTATAATGCCCAAAAGTTAACCTTCCAATTTTGTATATCTTTGTTTGCCCAACGGAAACTATCCCGTTAGGGATTTAGTTCAACACGCAGTATAAAAAATTGCCGGGATAGTAGGTTATTCAATCCCGAATTCTCGGGAGTAGCCCGCTTCAATCCCGATGGTTATCGGGATGTGAATTGAAAGGAATGAAGCCAGCAAACGCCTACTTTTCAGTGGGCTGTATTAAAAAAGAGGCTCGGAATTCACAAATTTGCTAATTTGACAAACTATAGTTATCTTTGGCGTTAGTAACGTGAAAAGGCTGTATGATAGTTACATTTGGTTCAAAAGAGACCGAAACGATTTGGAATGGAGAACGTGTAAAAAAGATTCCGGCAGAAATTCAAAAAATTGGACGTAGGAAACTTAGAATGATAAGTAACTCGCAAAATATTCAGGATTTGCGTATTCCGCCATCTAATCGACTTGAAAAACTAATTGGAAAAGGACAGGATTTTTACAGCATAAGGATTAATGACCAATGGAGGATTGTTTTTCAATGGATTAATAATCATGCATACGAAGTTGAAATTGTAGGTTATCATTAAAAAAAGGATTATGGAAAAATTAGATAACATTCACCCAGGTGAAATTTTAATAGAAGAGTTTTTAAAACCAATGGAAATATCTGCATATAGACTTTCTAAGGACTTGGATATTCCTCAAACTCGGATTTCTCAAATTATTAAGGGTAAAAGAAGGATTACTGCGGATACTGCATTAAGACTTAGTTCTTATTTTGGAAATTCTGCAAAATTTTGGCTAGGACTTCAGGACGATTTTGACATTGAAGAAGAAAAAGTCAAAAATATGGATGTTTTTATTAAAATTAGTAAATCTAGAATAACACAGCCCAACCCGCTATAAACTCAATGCTGCAACTCGTTAATTTTATGCGTGTTCGTATTTGCATTGTAATCCCCACCTCAACTGAATGTTCGCTTGTTTTGTAAAAAACCTTAAATTGCATTCGTAAATTTAATAAGGTAGTGAATAATACCGTAAACTGTAAGGTAATCAAGGCTCAGAAATTCTCCACATGGCTATTTTATTAAACTTGCAACAAACAAAAACTAATTTTATGACACTTGAACATGTTGCCATTTGGACAGAAAACTTAGAAAAGTTGAAAGAGTATTACACAAAATATTTTGGCGGAATTTCAAATGAGAAATACACAAATGAAAAGAATGAATATCAAAGTTATTTTATAACATTCAAATCAGGAGCAAGGCTTGAAATTATGACAAAGCCAAACATACCTGACAATACTAATGATACAATTATCAAGCAACATAAAGGCATTATTCACTTGGCTTTCGGTGCTGGCACAAAGAAAGAAGTTGAAGACAAAGCAAATGAATTACAAACGGCTGGTTTCAAAATATTAAGTGGCCCCCGATTTACCGGAGACGGATACTTTGAGTTTGAAACACTAGACCCAGACAACAATCGGTTGGAAGTTACAGCGAAAATATAAATAAAAACTGACCCTTACATTGGGATGGAAATAGGATGGAACAACGAACCCTTACAACAGGTATAAAATATAGGGTTTCAATGGGTTTGCAAGCGTTTCAGCCCGCATCAAGTACTATACGGTGGGATACGGGACACAGCCACACAATTCCAAACGTTTCATACACACTCTCGTTGTATTTAACCTCCGAGTTTTTGCCATTAGAACAACTGGCTTCTGGTTGCTTTTTTTTGTAATATTTCAAAATTTCCACGCAAAAAAAAAAGAATTTTGAACTTTTTATCTTCTTTATCGTTTACACTAATCGCAAAATTTTTGGTTATTGCTATTGTATTAATAATAATCTGTTGACGAAAATAAAAAATTCTAGTCCAATTAATTTCATTATTGCTACTAAATATGAAAATTTGTTTTTCCCTTGCTCTACTTGTTTTATTGAATACCTGCGTATTTGCACAGAATAATTTGTATTCCTACGATGCATCGCTGAAAATTCCGAACCATATTGATTCTTTTACTGCCGATTCAATAAACAACCTAATACACCAAAATAAAAAAAGTGACAACGGCAACTGGGTAAACGGTTTTACAGTTCCCGGAATTGTAGGAACGGTTTACGCCACTGCAACCGATAGTACCAATCTGTATATTGGAGGAAGTTTTATGGTAGCCGGAAATGTTTTGGCAAATAATCTTGCTATGTGGGATGGGCAAAACTGGCATTCAATTGGTGAAGGAGATGAAAACGGAATTAGCGGTGATGATTGGGCAGTGCAAGCATTGGCTTATTATGAAGGTAAATTATATGTAGGCGGTAATTTCTTGAAAGCCGGAACTGTAGCTGCAAATGGAGTTGCCTGTTGGGATGGCGTCCAATGGAATAAATTGGGTAACGACAGTATAAACGGTGTAACACGAAGGCTTGTATATGAATATGACACCCTACCAAACGATACCCTGTTTGGCGGAGGATTTGTTTACGAGTTGTTTGCCCATAACAATAAAGTTTATTTGGGTGGGTATTTTCATTTTGCAGGGAATAAAATAAGCGAGGGAATTGCTGCATGGGACATTACCAACGAAAGCTGGGAAACCTTTAACGGTGGGCTTGGCACTATTTCTGAATACGATGTTGCTCATGCTTACGCTATTGAAGCTAAAGATAATGATATTTATGTTGGTGGAAAATTTGATATGGCTGGTGGTGTTCCGGTTAAAAATATTGCCAAATGGGATGGAAGTAACTGGTATGCTTTAGACAGTATTGATGCTTATGCTGTTTTTGATTTGGAATTTGACCCTTCGGGCACCTTATTTTCAGCTAGTTTTAATGCCTCAGGCCCTGAAAATAAATCGTGTGGAATCCGCAAATGGAACGGTACTAAGTGGGATTCATTACCGAATCCTGAAGGGTACAACGCTTCCTTTACCAGAATAAAATTTCACAATAATGCACTTTTTGCTACGGGTACAATAAGTACAAATTTAGGATATTATGTGGCATCTTTTGCCGAGTGGAATGGCTTTGAATGGAAGATTATTTATGGATTGGGAAATGCTGCTAATGAATTCTTTCCTGCGAATGTTTTTTGTCTTCAAAAATCAAATAATAAGCTTTACGTGGCTGGCGGTTTTACCAAGGCTGGTGAACTATTTCCGGTTAATGTAGTTGAATGGGATTGGATGCAAGAATCGTGGAAACTATTAGACAATGGTGATGCTCATCAAGGCATTTATAACGGAACTATTGAGACACTTCATGCAACTAAAGATACGCTTTATGCCGGAGGTTCATTTAGTGTGGCCGGCGGAATTTATACCCGAAATATTGCCAAATGGGGTGGAACCCAATGGGAGTCAGTAGGATCATCTTATGAAAATGGGATAAAGGGAAGAGTTTTTTGCATACTAGCCGACAGTAATAATTTATATGTTGGAGGTTACTTTGGAGGTGCTGGTACATCTGAAGCTTACCATATTGCCAAATGGGATGGTACTCATTGGTCGTCGATTGGAATTGGTGTGGGTGGTGTGCCTGGGGCTCATGTGAATGCTTTGGCTAAAATTGGAAATTACCTTTATGTAGGTGGATATTTTTCAATTGTTGGTGATGATGCCAATTATGATCTTCCGGCTAATTCCATGGCTCGCTTTGATTTGTCAACCCAACGCTGGGAAGCCTTGGGACGAAGTATTGAATATGTATTTGGAATGCCTGGTTTAGTAACAACAATGGATGTTTATGATAACAAAATATATGTGGGCGGAGAATTTTTTAGTGTGGATGATACTTTCTATGAAAACATAGCTGTACTTGATCAAAATAAATGGACAGGCATCGGAGAAAATCCCAATATTGGTATTAACGGAGATATCAGAACTATAAAAGTAATTAACGGGGAAATTTATATTGGCGGAATACTTCAGCCGGATAATACCGACGAAACATTTGCTATAATGAAGTGGGATGGAAAAACCTGGATAGGTGTTGGTGAAAATCTTACGGCAGGTTCAAGGTATGCTTACGTAAACAGCATTGTTCCCCGTGATAGTGGAATGATTGTTTCAGGTTACTTTACCAAAGCTGGATCACAAAACCTAAATAATCTGGCATATTTTGATGGAAATCAATGGAACGATGTGGGTGGAGGCATCCTACCAGAAAATTTAAATATTGCCATTATGGATGATGCGCTTTATGTGGCCGGCCCTGTTGAAATGGTTAATCGTGATGGTTTTGGTGTGGGAATTGTCAGATACAATTTCAACACTCCTCAGGATACAGTAGATACTTTTATCTACAATGAAAAATTAACTCTGGGTAGTTATCCAAATCCGTTTTCCGAAAAAACAACCATTCAGTTTTTAGTTAATTCACCCGAAACAATTCTCTTAACTATTTACAATAGCCAGGGACAAGAAGTGAAACAACTGCTTAATCAGGATTTTGAACCGGGAAATTATCAGGTCGATTTTAATGCCAACAATTTTCCTGAAGGAATTTATTTTTTCCGTTTATCAAGCAATACGCGAAGTGAATCTGGTAAGCTTTTGCTAATTCATTGAAACAATTTTTAAAAGAGAATAAGTAATCTCTTTGGGTCATCTTAAAAGTGGTTGGAATTCTATTGTTGAATAGAATTAATTGGTGAAATATAACATCAAGGTGAAGTAGGAATTTCGAAGTCGTTTTATAGATTAACTTGCAACCTTTGGCAACCATTGAAAGAGACATCGTGCAAATCAAAATAAAACGACAAAAAATGACAACATACCTATCAATTTTAAGGGGCATAAATGTAAGCGGACACCGAATGATTAAAATGGATGCATTGAGACAATTGTTTGCTGACCTTGGTTTTATAAATATTCAGACCTATATACAAAGTGGAAACATTGTATTCCAAAGCAAAAAGGACGACCAACAAAAACTAGAAAATAAAATTGCAAAAGCAATTACTGAGAAATTTACTTTTGATGTTCCTGTAATTGTAAAAGAACTTGACGAATTCAAACAAATTATTTCAAACAACCCTTTTATGACCGATAAAGGAAAAGACATTACCCATTTTCACGTAACTTTTTTGTCAGACAAACCAGACCAGGAAAATTTTAACAAAATTAAAGACGAACAATATCAACAAGATGAATTTCAATTAGTTGATAAAGCCATTTATCTTTATTGTCCAAACAGTTACAGCAACTCAAAACTGACAAATAGTTTTTTTGAAAATAAATTGAAGGTTACAGCAACTACAAGAAATTGGAAAACAGTCAACGAACTTCAAAACATAGCAAACAAAATTTTAGATTTATAATTATGCCATACATCAATCTACAAATCACCAAAGGAGCCACTAGAGAGCAGAAAGCCCAGATTGTTGCTGAATTTACCAATACACTTGTGCGTGTTTTAGGGAAGGAACCCGAACATACACACATTGTTATTCAGGAAATTGAAGACGGGAACTGGGGATTCTCAGGTATGTTGACCGACGATTGGAAAAAACAAAACCAATAATAAATTGGGTATAAATGGCTCCCACGGAAAATCATCCGTACTACTTGCAAAAGCGATGCAATGGGCTTGACGAATTGTGCTGTTTTTTTTACCAACGCTCCACTGAAGTTTGTATTTTTACATTTGAATAGTTGATAATACCTTGAGCATAATGAAAGAAATACCCATTCAATTTATTTACATCGCAATAGGTGCTGCATTTAGTGCGGTTATACTTTTCGCCAATTTAATGGTAAGGCTCTCAAATTCAGAGAAAAAGAAAAAGGTGGTTGAATCAAAATTTCAAGAACTTGAAGATAGAATTAATGCCTTGCAACTTGAAAAACTGGAATCGAAACTAAATCCCCATCTTTTTAAAAATATCCTAAACTCCATTCAATCACATGCATACCAGACCTATTTTGCACTCGACAAACTGGCAAATGTGCTGGATTACATTTTGTATGATAGCCGAAAAAAATATGTTACCCCAAAGGAAGAGGTAGAATTTGCCCTTAACCTGATTGAAATAAACAAAATCAAAGTTAGTCCGCTTTTTGAACTTAAGGTAAAAACAAAGATTAATGAAGCAGAACCCCTTTACGAACAGAATCTGTTAACTCCATTAATAACCATTGACCTTATTGAAAATGCATTTAAACATGCCGATTTGCAAAGCCCTGATGCTTTTATTTCCATTGTTTTCGAATTTAACGATAGCATTTTCTCGCTTACGGTGGCCAATAAAATATCAGCAAAAACCCCGATGAAAAAAGAGAAAAGCGGCTTGGGTTCTGAAATACTGGAACAACGGCTTAAAATAATTTACAAGAACAATTTCAAACTCGATAAATATATTGAAGGCGATGTATATAACAGCCACTTAAAAATTAACCTGCTTGGACACAAAAATCAAATGCTTGCTGCTCGATGATGAGCTTAAAGGTTTATCGTACCTGAAAATGCTATGTGAACAAATTCCTGAATTGGAAGTGGTAAAGGCATTTAACAGCCCATTGAAGTTTTGTGCTGAGCTACCCAAGTTAGATTTTGACATCTGTATTTTGGATATTGAAATGCCTGATATGAACGGTTTGCAAGTAGCAAATTTACTAAATGGCAGACCCGTAATTTTCACAACCGCTTACAAGGAATATGCCGCTGATGCATTTGACCTTAATGCAGTTGATTATGTTCGTAAACCATTAACTAAAGAACGCCTTGAAAAGGCTGTAAAAAAGGCTTCAATGCTACTTAATAATGCCAAAGAAACGAGAGAATTTTTTCATTTAAACACCGACAAAGGAAAGGCAATCCTCTTTTTCAACCAAATACTGTATTTGTATTCATCGGATGTTGACAGCCGTGATAAAATTATTGTATTGCAAGATGGCTCAACGCTAACTGCAAAAAATTACACATTCAGCGCCATGCTAAAGGAATTGCCATATATTGATTTTTGCAGAATTAACAAAAAGGAGCTCATTGCATTGAAAATAGTTCGGGTGTTCTCGTTTGACGAAATTACTACCACAATACAAACTACATCAGGTAAAAACCTTACGCTAACCCTCAGCGAAGCCTTCCGAAAAGATTTCCTGCAAAAAGTAAATATCTGATTTTTATTACAGGTTTTCTCCTTCTTATTCCAATTCTCGGCCACTATGCTCCAATTGTAAACTTACATCGCACTGAAATTTGCATCTTTGCGATATATTGATACTAACACAGAATTGTCCACATCCTTTTCAAGAGAGGCTTTCGGAAATGGAGTCTTAATTTATTGCAGAGAACTTTGCTGACAAAAATATGGGCTATACAATTTTGAAGATATTTTATTACGATATTTTTCCAACTATTAATGACAGCAGGCAAAAATTGGATGTGAGTGGTTAGAATTTTAAATTCTATGACTTCGATAAAAATTACAAGAAACGGAAACAGTGTAATGTGAATTTCTAAAGGTATGACAAATGGGACGCAGAATTATTACATACAGTTTGGTAGGTTTAACTATGTTGTTTTGTGCCTGTGTAAGTCCCGGAGGGGAAAAAGGGAATGATAATCATTTACGCAGTACATGGCAACTTGATGAAAAAACACATCAGGCTATTGTGCATCATTGTGTGGAAACAAATTTTACTGACACTCCTGCTACGTTTATATTGACAAGAAAAGGTGAGGACATATTATTGCAGTTTAACGGACAGCACCACGTATGGATGGCGCAAGCTGACAAAAGTTTTTTTTATGCGCGCCAGGTGTTAAAATCTTCCAAATCAGGCAGGTTCTGCGATTTTCAAATGGAAATCAGCATATCTTTCAGACTGACTGGTAACAACCAAAGCAAAATAAAGGGCATATGGCGAGCCCCCACGTGTGATTATTGCCCACAAGTAGAATTTATAGCCTACAAAATCAATTAACGAAACAGAAAAACATGGACAAAATTCCAACATTTCAAAGTAGGTTACGAAAAAACATAGTTACAGTTCCCGAAATAATCAATGAATGTTCGGGAATTCGAATTTTTGGTCAGTTACTAAAATCTTTTTTATTCACTACAGATGTCGCAATTATTAGGAACACCAATGCAAATGCAATCATAGCGGTTTATCCATTTACCCCTCAGCCATTAATTTCGCATTCGCTTATTTTAGCATCTGATAAGCCAATTCTTTGTGGTGTTGGTGGAGGAATAACAAATGGAGACAGATCTATTAACCTTGCCATTGATGCCGAATTCCAAGGCGCACTGGGTGTTGTATTAAATAAGCCAACATCAAATGACTTAATAAAACGACTTAAAGATAAAATTGATATCCCTGTGGTTATAACAGTAGTTTCAGAAAATGACGACTTCGAAGGGAGAATCAAAGCAGGTGTGGATATATTTAATGTTTCAGGTGCAGAAAAGACTTCGAATATCATTAAAATTATCAGAGATATAAATAGCAAAATAGCAATACTTGCTACAGGTGGAAAATCAGAAGAAACAATACGCCTGGCTATAAATTCCGGTGCAAACGCAATATCATATACACCACCTACCATAGGAGAATTATTTAAGGACATTATGTACAAATATAGAAATGAAAAATAATCAATTCATTAATGCTAATGTTTTAATACTGTTGTTTATGACCACTATTTTAATATGTTAAAAATGAAAAAATTTAGAAACATTATCTTTTATATTGTAATTATTGGTGGTTTTTCGTCCTTAATGTATTGGATTGTTGTGCTGGGTTCAAAATTGGAAAACGGCCAAAACATAAAAATCCCAAAATCCGAAATTAGCCAGTGGGCCGAGTTTATTAATTCGTTGCTTAGCAATATGGGACATCCGTTGGCTATATTATTGGCGCAAATTGTCACCATCATATTTGTAGCCCGCCTTTTGGGTTGGTTGTGTGCAAAAATAGGCCAACCAACGGTTATTGGTGAAATTGTTGCCGGTATAATCCTTGGGCCTTCATTAATTGGTTTCTACTTTCCCGAATTCTCAACAGCGCTGTTTCCTGTGCATTCCTTAGGTAATTTACAGTTTATAAGCCAAATAGGTCTAATTTTGTTTATGTTTATTGTGGGCATGGAGCTAGACTTAAAGGTACTTAAAAATAGGGCCCACGATGCGGTAGTAATCAGTCATGCCAGTATAATCATTCCGTTTGCATTGGGCATGGGTTTGGCCTATTTTATTTATAGTTCCTTTGCCCCCGCGGGTGTTCAGTTTTCTTCTTTCGGTTTGTTTTTGGGTATTTCAATGAGTGTAACCGCATTTCCGGTGCTTGCCCGCATTACACAGGAACGGGGCATTCATAAAACCCGCATAGGAACCATTGTTATTACTTGCGCCGCTGCCGACGATATTACCGCATGGTCGTTATTGGCCGTTATTATTGCTATTGTAAAAGCCGGTTCTTTTGTAAGTTCAATTTACACCATTTTGTTGGCAATTGGGTATGTTTTTTTTATGATAAAAATAGTTCGGCCTTTTTTAAGGCGTGTGGGAAATCTTCATGCTTACAGTGAAAACTTGAGCAAACCGATTGTTGCCATCTTTTTTCTTACCCTCATCCTATCCGCTTTTGCTACTGAAGTAATTGGCATTCACGCATTGTTCGGTGCTTTTATGGCTGGTGCAATAATGCCTGATAATGCGAAATTCAGAAGTGTTTTTATTGAAAAAATAGAAGATGTTGCTTTGGTTCTTTTACTGCCCTTGTTTTTTGTATTTACGGGTTTGCGTACACAAATTGGGTTGCTCAACGACCCGTATCTGTGGAAAGTTACAGGCCTGATAATTCTGGTAGCGGTAACAGGCAAATTTGTTGGAAGCGCATTGGCTGCGAAATTTGTTGGCCAAAAGTGGAAAGACAGCTTAACCATTGGGGCATTGATGAATACCCGTGGCTTAATGGAATTGGTTATTCTGAACATTGGGTACGATTTAGGAGTGCTCACCCCCGAGGTTTTTGCCATGATGGTGATTATGGCATTGGTTACCACGTTTATGACAGGCCCGGCCCTAACATTCATAAACTGGGTATTCAAAAGCCCAAAAACAGAAACCGAGCAAGAGTTAAGTGCCATTAGCAAATTTAAGATATTGGTATCATTTGGCAACCCTGTTAGGGGCGTATCGTTGCTGCGTTTGGCAAACAGTCTGGTTAAAAGGTTAAACGGAAATGCTTCTGTTACCGTAATGCACTTATCGCCAAGTAATGAAATGAATAGCTATAATTTAGATAAATATGAAAAGGAAAGCTTTTATCCGATAATTGAGGAATCACATAATCTCAATCAAAAAATAACCACCCTGTTTAAAGCATCAAACGATGTTGAAAATGATATAGCCTCGGTGGCCAATAAAGGTGATTTTGATTTGATACTGGTTGGAATAGGCCACTCAATTTATGAAGGAAGTTTATTGGGAAGGATATTTGGGTTAACTACAAAAATTATAAATCCCGACAAAATTATAAATCAAGTCATTGGCAAAGAGAATATGTTTAAAGAGGCACCCTTTGACGAAAGAACGAATTTAATTATTTCGAAAAGCAATGTTGCAATTGGCGTTTTGATTGATAAAGACTTAAAGAGCGTTGACAAAGTTATAATTCCACTGTTTACTGAAGATGATGCATTTTTAATAAAACTGGCACAAAAATTAATTCATAATTCCGATTCTCAAATTACAATTGTAGATGTTAATGGACGAATTAAAAACAACATTGAAACCAAAGAATTGATTAAAGCTATTGAGCAAATTGCCCCAAACCACATTAACCTTATAAGCAAGAACGGAATTGATTTAGACTTTTTTAACCAACAGAGCTTAATGCTGATAAGTATTTTTGGGTGGAAAAATTTAATTGATGAAAAAAGTACTTGGCTTACAAAAATTCCGTCAACGCTAATAATTGACAATAAATAATAGCAAATTCGAATCAAATCGGTATTGAGCATAAACAGATGAACAGTCGCAAGTGAATTTGCAAGCCTGCACAGTCTTTCTCTAAAACATGTTTAACAAATAGTGTTAATTTATTAAAAAATATTTTCCGGCTTATAAATAGTATTATTTTTGCATCCAACTAATACAATTGGATTACTTGGTTAATGAAAATAAACACAAATATTCGGTACGGATTAAGAGCTATGGTTGAAATAGCTAAAAGTCCTACACCCGTTTTACAAAAAGAAATAGCCGAAAGACAAGAAATTTCAGTGAATTATCTTGATTCCATTATTGCAGGACTTAAAAATGCCGGATTGATAGTGAATTATGAAGGAAAAGGAAGTGGATATATTCTTGCAAAGAAACCAAAGGATATTACTGTTTATCAGATTTATAGGGCATTTAGTCCAGAGCTTCAACTTGTAAATTGCTTATGCGAAACAAACGAATGCCGAAGATCAAGCAATTGTCCCTCAAAAGATTACTGGTTTGAATTGAATTCAAAAATTAAAGATATTATGGACAGCAAAACAATTGAAGAACTTTTGAAGGATAATTTTTTAATAGAATAGAACAATTAAACAAATAGCTTTTATTAACTTTTAATTTTAAATTTCATGAAACAATTTAGTTGGTTTTTAGCAGTAGCTTTAGTAAGTGCTAGTGTTTTTACAAGTTGTAGTGATGATCCAGAACCAGAACCAGTTCCAGATCCTAATCAAGTAGCTTATGACAGTGCTTCCATTTCAAAAGGAGGTATAATGTATGACAAATTTTGGAGCACAGAATCAGGCTTTGACCAAAACAATTCCAATTTAGCAACCTTAAATGCCAAAAGTGATTTCTTCAGATGTAAACAATGTCACGCATGGGATGGTTTAGGTAGCAATGGTTCATATATTAACAGAGCTCCTAAAACCACAAGACCCAATATAAGTGCAATAAATCTTTATAGCTTAGCTCAAACTAAAACATCAAAAGAATTATTTGATGCTATGAAAGCTACTGCCGGAAGACGCGATATAGCTTATGATTTATCGACCTATGACCCTGCAACCAACAGCACCGAAGGCGACAAAATGCCAAATTTAGGTCAATTATTAACCGATGCTCAAATTTGGGATATAGTTAAATTTATGAAAGAAGGAATGTTTGATGTATCAAAACTTTACGATGCAACTTACACCGGTGCCTATCCAACAGGTAAAGCAGTTTTTGCTAACGTTGGTTTAGATGGTAATGCAGCCAATGGCAACACTTATTATACCGCTAATTGTAAAGCTTGCCACGGTACCAATGGAACACAAATAGCATTAGAAACGTTGACATTAGGTAAATTTGTTCGCACAAAGCCAAACGAAGTTCAACACAAAATTCATTACGGACAGCTTGGTTCTGCCATGGTGGGTGAATTTGATATTACGCTAGCTCAGATGAAAGATTTGTATAAAGCTTGCGCTGATACCGTGAATTTTCCTAACTAATTTATAGTTGGTTCAAAAACATTGCAGCCACAGTTAACTGTGGCTGTTTTTTGTTTTATATATCAACGCCCAGTTAGCAAGAAAGGCTTTAGTGCATTGGTGGCTCATATACAACTCTTGGTTGTGTAAATACAACCATAAGTAGCTAAATTACAACTAATAGTATCCGCATTTTGACATATTCTGGAAATGAATCGGCATATCTTTGTTGTATAAGAAAAAATAAAAAAATACTACTTATGGAAACTAAAATGATTGGCAATAAAATTGCCACAGCACGAAAGAAAGTGAATATTTCTCAAGCACAGCTTGCTGAGCTCCTATTCATAAGCCCACAGGCTGTCGGGAAGTGGGAGCGCGGAGAATCAATGCCTGACATCATTACTGTTATGCGTCTGGCAGAAATTCTGGGTGTTGACCTTAACTATTTTTCAGAAAACTTCCAATCACCGTCCACTGAAATGGCACTTGGTGAGCCATTGGTAAAGCAATCGGTTGAATTACCAACAGGAAAAATGAGGCAAAAGCTTAGCTGGGATATGTCGAGCGGAAACTGGGTGGATGCCGACTTTTCCGGATTGAAAAATCTGCATGAAAAATTCAGTTCTTCTAATATGCAGCGCTGCAAATTTATCGGTTCCGATTTGTCGGGACTTCTTCTAAAAAGCAATAATGTTGATAGCTGTGACTTTTCAGGTTCCGACATCAGCAACAGCCACATTCAGTTTTCCCACTTAAATAAAAATATATTTAAGGACTGTTTACTGAAAGAAGCTGAATTTTCACGAAGCCATATCAATGTCAGCGATTTCTCGGGCGTTATTTTTACCGGAACAAAATTTTTAGAAAGCTATCTCTATGGTTGCGATTTCACTGGCGTTGATTTTACCGGAGTGGTTATTAAATCAGGCGGCATTACTGGAGTGGTGAATAAATTAGGTGGCTTAAATAAAAATACCATTGTAAATGCTGTTTGGAACCACACCTCTTTTATTGATACACAGATTGCAGATATAGTTTTCACCGATAAATTTGAGGACTGCTATTTTGAAAACTGCGCATTTACCAGAGTAACATTCCAGAATGCAACCCTTAGTAACACGTTTTTTAAAAACAATAAAAAATTGAAACGCATCCAGTTTATCGATTGTAAAGCAGACCGGATAACCTACGAATTCCTGAAACAAGGAAAAGCAGATTTATCCGGAATCACTTTGTTATGATGTTATTGAAAATCCATCAGTTATTTTGATGGATTTTTTCCTTTCGCCGGAGCAGTCTTTTCGGGTGATCTTTTTTTATCAGTTTTTGCCGGTTTTGACTCACTTGGCTTATTCTTCTTAAAAGGATTTATACTTTTTTGTGGTTCACTCTGTTTACTCTTTTCAGCAGGGTTCACCTGTCTTTGGGACTCATTCCTTTTGTTCTTCTGCGCTGGATCAATTCCTTTTTTAGGTTCACTCTGCCGATTGTTTTCAGTAGGATTTACCCCTTTTTGTGGTTGGTTTTGCTTTTTGTTTTCTGTTGGATTCACATTTCTATTTTGTGCGGGCTGTGCATTATTATTTCCGTTGTTATTTATTTTTTGCTTTTTATTGTTTCCAGCATCTTTTACATTTCTTGCAGGCATCGTCTTCTCCTCTTTATACTGCGAAGCATGGTTTGGAGCCGGTTTTCCAGTCGCATTATTGCTTTTATTTACTTGTGGCCGGTAAATGTTAAGCTTTTTGTTGCTTACTTTTTGACCCGGTTTGCTATTGTCTTGAATTGACCGGGCATTAATCTTGCGCCCGGTTGCTTTTTGAACATCGGCTCTTTCAGGTCCGGCAATATAGGTAGTCCGTCTGTGGTTATCTGCCGTAGTTTTATGAATAACGGTGGAACTCCTTATTATTCTATCGTTATCATGTTTATTGACGTAATAACGGTGTATATCTCTTCGGTCAAAATCGGTATCCCTTACAAATACCCAATAATCGTGGTGGTAATTGTAATTGGTTTCAAAACTTAAATTAATGCTTATGCCAGGTCCCATTGGAGCCCAACCGTAATAACCCGGTGAACTTCTCCATACTACCCACGAAGGTCCCCATTCCGTATCGGGCACCCAAAACCATCCGTAATAATTATCATAATCCCAACGACCATAATGAAAAGGAGCCCATCCCCAGGAATAATCCGATACCCAAGTCCAGCCATAATCGGTTAAAACCCAATAACCACCTGAAGAATAGGGTACAAAATCAGGTCCTCCATCCGGTATCCAAACATATCCATAATTTGGATATTCAACCCATTGCCCATAAGGGCTCAGCTCATCATAAAAAACCTGAATGCTTATTGATGACTCCTGTGCCAAGGCTTGTTTTGCATTTATTGAAATGGCGGCCATAATGGCCATTACTAAAACTAAAAATCGGTATGTTTTCATGATTCACTATTTTTTTGAATGGAATTATTTGTACAAATTTTCATCTGCTCCATTTCTTTATGTTTTATCACTCCATATTTTTCAGGTAGCAAAGTTCAGCCAAATTAGTATAGTTTATGTTACATAACTTTATAAACATGTTATGTTATTCACACATCAGCAAACCATATTGCTTCCTAGCAAATATTTAATTTTGGTTGGTTGATAAAAAGCAGAAAATAGCCTTTAGAGAATCGTTAAATCTTCAATCCAAATTAAATAGTATGATTAATTTGCCAACTTTTGTATATTTGACAAAAAACACCAAGATAATTTAAAAAGAACCCAAGTTGGTCATGGATAATAAAAGGGCAGTAGTAGTTACAGGAATTGGAATATTTACTTCAATAGGTTCTACACGGGCCGATTTTTGGAATTCGCTAATAGCCGGTAAATCAGGGATTCATAGAATTCAGTCTTTCGATCCGCAGGGGCACAAAAGCCAGATTGCTTCTGAAGTATTGACATATAAACCCGAAGATTATTTCGACCGCAAAGAGGCCCGAAAAATGTCGCGGGGAAGCCAATTTGCTGCCAGTGCCGCCATTGAGGCTGTTAAAGATGCCGGTTTGGATTTGAATAACGAAGACCGACTTCGAATTGGCTGTGTAATTGGCTCGGCTGGTGGCGATTTTTACCACATCGAAGATCAACATGCCCGGTTTTTAAAAATGGGCCCCGGTTCGGTGAATCCGTTAACGGTTCCCAGGGTTATTCCCAATATGCCCGTTTGTACCGCCTCCATGGTTTTGGGGCTTCATGGGCCAACTTTGGGCGTTACCGCAGCCTGTGCCACAGGCACTCATTCCATTGGAATAGCACTTGGCTTACTCCGCGGAGGAATGGCCGATGTAATATTAGCCGGTGGATCCGAAGCCTCATTAACGCCATTGGTTTTGGATGCATACGCAAGTATGGGAGTTTTATCAACATCCAATTTGGTGCCTGAAAAAGCCAGCCGCCCGTTCGATTTGAACCGCGATGGATTTGTGATTGGCGAAGGCGCTTGTGTGTTGGTTTTGGAAACCTTTGAACATGCCCAAAAAAGAGGCGCAAAAATTCTGGCCAGTTTACGCGGCTTTGGAATGACCGCCGATGCTTACGGTATTGCAGCTCCTGAACCCAATGGACTATGGGCTGCAACAGCCATGCAGTTGGCGGTGAAAGATGCAAACCTTAGTATGGATGATATTGGCTATGTAAATGCGCATGGCACTTCAACAAAGGTGAATGACAAAACAGAAGCCCTAGCCATAAAAAAAGCATTCAATGATAGGAATATCCCTGTAAGTTCCACCAAGTCAATGATTGGACATACATTGGGAGCAGCTGGTGCCATTGAAGCTGCGGCTACATTGCTTGCTGTGCATCATGGAATATTACCTCCAACCATTAATTACGAAACCCACGATCCGGAGTGTGATTTGGATGTAATACCCAATAAATCAAGAGCTGTAAACATTAATGCCGCCATTTCGAATTCCTTTGGTTTTGGGGGCCAAAATGGAGTACTGGTTTTCACTAAAGAATAAAGAGTGGACTTAGTATTGTTTTATTTTATTGAACTGTCCCCAAATAATTAACCCGGATTATTCGTAAATAATCCGGGTTAGGTCTTCTCTTATTACAATTTTTTTTGATCCCTAATATTAGAAATTGGCCCGTACTGAAAGCATATAATTTCTTCCAGCACCTGATATTCCTGAACTATAAGGTCTGTAACGTTGATCGGTTATGTTTTCGATACCCGCACCCAAGTTAAAATTGCTGGTAATTTGATACCTGGCATGGAAATTTAAGGTGTACCAAGATGGCGCATAGTTATTGCCGTTGGCATCTTTTGCATAAAGCTCATCTTTTCCTTTCTCTTCTTGGGCTAAATCGTCAAACTTACGTTCCCCTTGATAGGTGGCATTCAATTGCATATTCAGTTTGTTGGCCTTATAAATCAAGCGCGAAACTCCAAATAATGGCGCGGCATGTCTTGAAGGACTGGTAGTACCATTGTCGAGTTCTTCTTCACCTACCTGATAATTCAAATCGGAAGAAAAATTGAAACCGGCTGGAAGTTTTAATTCCAATCCGGCCTGAATACCATAAACATTGGCTACAGCCGCATTTTGATTGGCTTGCACTTGACTCATTTCACCATTGTATGCAATGCTGTCTTGTCCGTTAAACTGATAATCCCTTCGAACAATGGCATTTTGTAAAAGCGTATAATAGCCGGTCAAATCAACTTTTGCCACATCGCCAAAAACTTTTGCAATTCCAAGGTCAAAGTTGTAGGCGTATTCTGCTTCCAAGTCGGGATTTGGAACCGTAACCGTACCCGGTTCAGAATCAAATACTTTTCCCAAATCATCCACATTGGGTGCCCGAAAAGCCGTACCAAAATTTGCGTTTATAACCCAGCTTTCCGTTGGACGGTAAACACCGCCTATACTTCCTGTTAACGCCCCATTGTTATTATTGGCAGTGGTAAAAGGGAACGGATAAAAGGTAGTATCAAATTGAGCATCCAAAATAAACTGGTTGTAGCGCAATCCGGCTTGCATGGTGAATTTATCGGAAACCTTAAACTCATCGTTCAAATAGGCAGCAATTGACGCCCATTTCGACTGAGGATAACGCATTGGTCCCGGCTCACTCATATCGGTTGAAATATCCGTCAACATACCGGTTGATTTCACGTCGTTCATTACATACTCTACGCCATAGAACAAAGTATTCCTTATACCCATTGATTTGTTGAAATCAAGATTGAAAGAATACGCTTGAACTTCCTCCGACTGGGTATTGCGTTGGTCTTTATTCAACGACCGGTCGATGCGGCTTTCTTCGAATGATTGCAAAGCCAACCGGATTGTCATCACATCGTACAGGGCATTGGTTCCGGTATGCGAAATGTTCAAATTATTCATCATCCATAGTTGAGGACCATAGTTCCATTCAGCATAGCGGGCGGTACCGTTTTTTACACGGTTGTGCCTGTCGTAACGCCCATAAGTTGATGTTTCGGAATAATGGAATCCATACTGAAAGTCCCACTTTTGGTTAGGTTTGAAGCGCACCTTTTGCATTAAATTAATCTGCGAATAAGCTGTAGGTATTTGCAACAACGGATCATCTTGGGTAATCACCCTATCCACACTGTCGTGACGCTGCACATAGTAAGACTTTAGGTAATCATCTGGTCCGTTGCTTCCTTGCCGCAAGTGGTCAAAATTCCACGAACTGATGCTGGTTACCATGGCCCATTTTTTCCAACCCACATTTACATCAAAATGACCCGTTTTCTCATTATTTGCCGATGAATATCGGGCATCTGCTTTTCCGGTAATCAATGGATTGTTGGTGAGCGAAAGTTGGGGTGTCAATGTTTGAAAACTCATAACCCCTCCTATTGCATCGCTTCCATAAATTACCGATCCCGGTCCAAAAAACACCTCGGTACTCTCAGTGGCAAATGGGTCGATGTTGATGACATTTTGAATATTTCCGGCTCTAAAAATAGCCGTATTCATGCGAACCCCATCCACTGTATAAAGTAGTCGGTTGGTTGCAAACCCTCTAATCATTGGGCTACCTCCACCTTGCTGACTTTTTTGGATAAATACCTTTCCCGATATCCCTAATAGATCGGCAGCGGTTTGCGGATTATGCAAAATGACTTCATTAGGAGCTATTGAAATGATTTTTGAAGGAACATTGTTGGTATTTTGTCGCCATTTTGAGCCTGATATTACCACTTCATCTAAATTAAGCACAGAAGCTTCCAGCATCACTTCAAAGTTAGCCGCTTGCAATTCAGCATAGCTTTTGGTTAAGGTCTTGAATCCCAGTGAGCGGATCACAATTTTTTCTGAACCCCGGAACACTGAAATATCAGCCTGTCCTTCAGCATTTGTTGTGGCAAAAGCATTGGGTTTTGCATCCATCAGGGTAACCAGCTCGATGGGTTGTTTGGTATCCTTATTTTTTATAGTAATTGTTTGCGCAAATACGGCGTGCGCAAACATAATGCCCATAACAAGCAAAAATATTTTTCTCATTTTTAATAATATTGATTTAACGCTATTTTAAGCATCTGTTTTTGTTGATGCTACTCTTCCTTATGAACGTGTTAAATCATTTTGGGAGGGGGAAATATACTATCTAACAAAGGTTCATTGAAAGCTTCAATATACCCTGTAAATAAAGCAACTCCATTCAAATAAAAAGACCATTTATTGTTAACTAAAGAATATAAGTTTGAAAGGAATTTCAACAAATTCTTCAACGGGTGGTTTCCATCACTTTTTGCATCCATGCTTTTGTTTACCAAAATATCCAGTTTATCGAACAGAATAGTTTCCTGAGTATCGGTGATGCAATAATAAACCGTAGTCAAGTTATCAATTACCACTTTTTTTACCACATCGTACATAATTCCGCCATACTGGAACTCCTTAGCGTGTTCCCAATGCAATTGGTTTTGGTTTTCAGTGGTAACTCTAATAATTGCTAATTCCTGCGAATCCAGGTTTTCTTTAATTTGTCGTTTAATTTCTTTTCGTATCTGAACTTGTTGTATTTTAAACAACACTATAAAACCGCCTGTATTAAAGACAAATACCAATAATAGCACTATGGAAATAGCTCTTTTCATTGATGTAAAAGTAGGGATTTATTCGTGAGGTTAACCCTTCAATTTCTATAAAGTTTCTGCAAAGCAAAATGCTATAAGCCTTTATGTACAAACTGACTATTTGTATAATCTAAATCGGGTATTTTGAAGTTCAAGAGATTCAAAGAGTATTGAATGAACCAATTCGTTGCAAGCAAACGAGGTATCAACAACGGATTATTTTCAATTTCGTTCCAATGGCAAAGATTAAAACCTAGTAGATCCCACGCCTTCACTTCGACAAGCGTTCGACTGAGACTTCGGCGTGAGCTCAGTCGAACGCTCACGCCGAAGTCTCAGTGGAGTCCACTCGGGATCAGTTCGACTAGATAATCCCGAGTACTAAGGATTATAGTCTCGCTGATTTTAAAAAAAAGGTTGCAAAAAAGGCTACTATAACAACTACAATAAATAGTATCATAAGGTAATTAATTATTGAACACCCTGTATAGACAATTAAAATTTTGAAATGTTACACTTTCTAAAAAAAATCAGATTAACAGGGTCGTCAGTTAAAAACCAAATTTAGCGTTTTTTTTATTACAGCCACTTTAATTCTTTATAAACCTGTCACACCTTTTTTATTAAGAAAAAAACTGTACTTTTGCGCAACCATTGGCCCCATAGTTCAATGGATAGAATTTCAGATTCCGGTTCTGAAGATTTGGGTTCGAATCCCGATGGGGTCACAAAACCTCCTGATTATCAAGAATTTTTTTATTTGTCATACCCGAATCATTTATAATGACTTATTTTTACTAGGTTAGAATGAATTGATACCTTTCTAAATATATCTATTTGGGTAGCTGTACTACCTATTCGAAATAGAAATAAATATATTAGAACTTCATAAGTCGAAATACTCAGCAAATACAGGCTTCCTGGGGCGAAATAGTTGTAATGTCACAACCTAATTTGGATGCAAACAACCCTTATTTTGTTACAAAATATTGATAATACAACCTTTATTCTGTTACAAAATATTAAAAATATATCCCTTATTCTGTTACAAATTAATTAGTAATAGCCCTTATTATATTACAAATCACTACTAACCTCACACTTTTAAATTGTTTTAGAAACTTTTCTGGAAATAATAGTAAATCAATTTCTCAAATAGAGCAAATTATTATTATGTTTGGATAATAAAATAGTTAGCTAAACACTAGAATCAATAACTCAAAAAAGTATTACCACAAAAGAATTTCTTGTATCCCATATCCTTTATTTTTTAATTTCAAATTAAAACCAGCAAATGTTCGAACGTGTAAAATCAAAAGTAATTACCGAAGATAAATTGAGTGCTATTAGGGAATTGCATTCCGACAAAAAAATTGTTCTTTGTTCGGGTTGTTACGATATTTTACAATCGGGTCATGCCGTATTTTTTAGCCAGTGCCGGGAGTTTGGCGATATTTTGATAGTAGGTATTGGCCGCGATTCGGTTATATCTCAATTAAAAGGTCCCGGTCGTCCGGTTAATCCTGAGAATAATAGGCTTTACCTGGTGGCAGCCCTTCACGATGTTGATTATGCCGTTTTAAATGGCAGCGAAATTAAACCCGGAAAAATTGATTTTGAAAACATAGTTGAGAAATTACGACCCGATACCTTTGTTTTAAACGACGACGATTCAGCAACCGAACAAAAAAAGGAACTGTGCAATAGGTATGGCGTTGACGTTCAATTTGTGTCGAGGTTGGTGCCTGTTGAATTAGAAGCTACCTCCACAACCCGGATCATCGATAAAATAAATTCGGCATTCAGAGCTCCCCTACGTATTGATTTTAGTGGTGGATGGGCTGATGTGCCCTTTATTATGCATGGTAAGACCGGTTATGTTTCCAATGTGGCCATTAAACCGCTTATTGAATTAAAAGGAAATAAATTCAATTTTTCAGGTTATCCACGTGGCAGTGGACTCAGTACTTCAACGGCGGCTAAGTTGTTGGAGATGATAAGTGCCAAAAACTACAATGCCGACTCAAAACCACTTGCAGCCATTGCCGAAGATTTATTTAACTTCGAAAATGAGGAACTCAACTGGGCAATAGGCCGTCAGGATCAGTATTCCATCGTTTTTGGAGGTTTTAACTGTTTTGAATTTGGAAATAATTATGCCAAACCCATTGGTAACCCGCTATCCATGGATTTACTGGAAGAATTCCGGCAAGGATTGCTTCTTATTCATAGCGGTGCATCTCGGAATGCCCAATCAGCGGTGGAACAGGTTTACCAGAACCATTCCTCTGCCATTGGAAGTGCGGCTTTAGATAAGATTTCAGCTTACGGAAAGCTTTTTTATGAAATGTTGGCAAAAAAAGATTTTATAGGATGTGCCCAAATTATGGAAGCAAATTTTGAGGCTCAAAAGGAATTGGCACCGGCAACCTCGAATGAATACTTAGATGGTATTTACTCCTTTGCCAAGCAAAATGGTGCTTATGGAGGAAAAATATGCGGTGCCGGAGGAGGCGGGGCGTTTATTTTTTATTGCCAGAATCCAGCGCAATTAACACAAGCACTTAAAAAACAATTTATCGATTGTTTCGAAATTGATTTTGAGTTTGAATATAAAAATATTAAGGAATTGAATAAAATATAGTTTTAAATAAGAATATTCAATTTGCAACTCTATTTAATTTGATAGAGGTCGGTAGCAAATTGCACATCCATTTGTGTTTTTTGCTATATACCCCTTCCCCTGTCGGGACTTCCCCTTGTGAAGGGGAAGATGTAAATTGCTGGCAGTATTGCTAATTTGATACGATCACCCCTAAGCCTAAGAGAGATGTCGACAGTCAGAGGGGTACAAGAAACACAAACAGAAGGTTTAAAGTATGAATACCATTGTTTTCGTGTTATGTATTTATCTACTGACCTCTATAATTTGAAATGGAATAAGCACCCAAATACTCGCCATGCCTCACATATAAAACACCATTCCGGATTACCGGATGCGCAAAATATTCTTTACTTCCCTTGGTAATTTTAAACCATGAAATATCTTGCATCTTATCGCCTTGAATAGAAACCAAATGCACTTCGCCTTTAAAGTTGTAGTAATAGAGCATGTTATCGGCTGCAATAAGCGATCCCCGTCCAAGTGGCAAAGAATCAACTATTGCCCCACTTTGGGCATCCATTTTTACCAGACTGTTTTTTGAAAAGGCGCAGCTATACAAATACTTATCAATCATTACTATTCCACCCATATAGTTATCCACGGCGGTATTGTTCCATATCTGTTTGGCTTCGGTGCCATCTTGGTTCAATTGAAGGGCCACGGTGCAGTTCCCATCGCCTTCAACATAATAAAGTATGTTGTTTTCGAAATGAATGGTGTTGGCATGGGTATCTCCCATTCCAGGTCCCCGCTTGTCTAAAGGGGTGTTTGTTTGTTCATGGTTCCAAAGTAAGTTGCCGGTTGCTACATCAATGGCCAGCAGATTATAAGCCGAAAATGCTATTAATACTTTTCGTGTTCCACAATTAATAACCGTTGGGGCATGATATGCCGAACGCTCACCTTTCCCAGCACAGCTCCAGATCACTTTACCAGAAAAGCGGTTCAAAGCAACTACATTATTTTCAGGACCGCCTGGAGTGCAAAAAACCATTTCACCCTCAACTTTGAGAGATTCCGAAAAGCCAAAAAGGGGAGTAACTCCTCCAAACCCTGTAACCATATCAATATGCCATTTCACTATACCGCTATCCTTATCCAAGCAGGTCACATCGCCGGTTCCGGTAACCACATATATCAGATTATCAACAACTGTTGGGGTACAGCGTGAACCTGGGAAATTAACAACCCATTCATCTCCTACGGTATATTTTGATAGTTGTTTGCCATCCAGGCTATAAGCAAACAAAAAGGAAGTGCTGTCTTGGGTTCCAACCACAAATAATTTATCATCGTTAATGGTGGGTGATCCATAACCATAACCCAGCTCGTTCAATTCCCAAATCAGGTTGGGTCCGGTTGAAGGCCAGTTTTTTAACAAATTACTTTCGTTATAAATACCCGAACGGTTGGGTCCGCGCCATTCATCTATTTTTGGAACAGGTTGATTACACGAAACTAAGAGAATGGCGATAGCAAGAAAGGATAGTGGTTTCATACAATTATGTTTTTTCAATTGATATCAAATATAGGGATATTAGAGCTAATTGACTGAAAACGATTCAGATAAAAAAGATGTTATTTATCAGTAAAAAAGGTAGTGTTTTTAAAACGTAACTGTCATGTCGGCCCAAACCACCAAGTTAACACAATCAACCATGGTTGAAAGAGGGCAAGCATCAGAACTATCCAATTGGCGCGATTTTAAACAAGTGCCACAGGCGAGTATTTCACCCCCAAGATTCACATAATTTTTTAGTTGTTCATCCACATTGTATTTGTCGTGGGTTAGTCCCTCACATTCAACGGCTTCGCCCATTAAGAATACTTTTGTTTCGTGGCCTTGCTTTTTGGCTGTTATGGCAAAGCGAAATGCGTTCCAAGCTTTTTCGAATTCTTTGGTTTCGATAATAATTCCGATTTTCATACCGATAAATTTATTTATTAGACAATGAATGCATTAATGATTTTAATGTTTTAAAAAGAGAAGTAGCATCATGATAAAGCCCCTGATTAGAACTAACAGCACTAAGCATAATCTCCATATTCATTGTTGAAATTACTGTTTGGCCATGTTCTTCATAGATTGCCAATTTACAGGGCATAAATATGGCAAAGTGTGGAAAATCGGTCAGCATGGCTGCTGCTGTTTTTGCCTGACAAATTTCATAGATAAAAACTTTTCGCTTGATAGGAAAGCCTTTGCTTTCAACAATTTCGTGATAAACATACGTATGAAGCAACGCAAACTTGTTTTGTTCACAAGCTGTGGCAACTTTTTCAGCTATTTGTCCGATTGGGTTATTGCTTACTATTTTATAAGTAAACATATCAATCATTTTTTTCGGGGGCATTAAAGCCAGCATTACTTTCTTGAGCATATAATATAGTTAAAAAGTTACTACTACTTTGCTTTTGCGAATTAATTCATACAAGTCTTGCATTGATGAGAATTTGCATACCTGGGGTTCATTGTTGTTGCGGCTTTGCAAGCAAGTGCCACATCCGAGAATTACCCCACCCTTATCCAATAATTTGTTCACCTGCTCCTTTATGTCATCATTTTCGTTAACCAGTTTTTCCACTTCAACTCCTTTGCCAAGTAGAAAAACACAAACCGTATCGCCTTCGTTTTTAGAATAATTTGCTAAACGCAAGGCATTCCAAACGGTTTCGGAGTCGTTGGAGTAAATAACAATACCAACACTTGTAGCCTTTATGACAGCATCTGAATTATTATTTTGAGCCTGAATTTTGTTAACCCCAACTGAGATTAAAAGCAAACTGAATACAAGAATATTTTTCATAATGATGCGTTGTTTTAATGATTTTTGAATAATTATTTTTAATGAATTAAATAGATAGTTTTTTTACTGCATCCGAAATTAGTTGAACAGCCGCCTCAATTTCAGCCACAGTTGTATGTTTTCCGGTGCTGATGCGTATGGTACCAGCTGCTTTTTTACTATCCAGATTCATAGCTTTTAACACCGAAGAAATTTCTATCGAATCGGCATGACAGGCTGATCCCGTGGAAATGCAAATGGTTTTACTGATGACCGATGCCAGCGTATGAGCCTCCACCTTTTTAAATGAAATGCTTAGGGTATTGGGAAGGCAGTTTTGTAAATCAGCATTTAAAAGAACATTATCGGCCAAATATTTTCTCAGTCCACTTAATAAGGCATCCCTTGTGGAACGCATGTTTTGGTGGTTTTTTTCAAAGTCGCGATGTGCTATTTCGCAGGCTTTTCCTAACCCAACCAAATGCATTACATTTTCGGTTCCTGGCCTAATGCCATGTTCCTGCCCAGCACCGTGTACTATATTTTGAATTTTAATGCCCTCCTTTATATACAAGGCTCCTACACCTTTGGGTGCATATATTTTATGCCCGGCTATGGTTAGTAAATCAACTCCAAGTTTTGTAACATCAGCCTCAATTTTGCCTACTGATTGCGATGCATCGGTATGGAACGCTATGTTGTTTTTCTTTGCAATAGCTGCTATTTCGCTTATTGGTTGTATTGTGCCTACTTCATTGTTGGCATGCATTATGGTAATAAGGGCTGTATCGGGGCGAATGGCTTTTTCAACATTGTTGGGATTGACTCTCCCAAAACCATCGACTTCAATATAAGTTATTTGGTAACCCAATGTCGATAAATAACGGCACACTTCGGTTACCGCAGGGTGTTCAACAGCCGAGGTGATAATATGCGTTCCTTTGTTTTTATTGGCTAGCATAAAACCGTGAATGGCCAAATTATTCGATTCGGTGGCACTACCCGTAAATACTATTTCTTCAGGATTGGCATTTATTAAATTGGCAACTTGCTTTCGGGCTTTCGCAATGGCTTCTTTGCTGGCTCTGCCTATTGCATAAGCAGTGGACGGATTACCAAAAAAATCTTGGAAAAAGGGCAACATTTCATTGGCAACTTCCGGGTCAATGGGAGTGGTGGCATTGTAATCAAGGTAGATAGGCGATTCCATACTAAAAGGTTTCTAGTTGTTTCATTTTCCATTCGGGGTAACCCTCGTCAAGCCTACGAACATTATACCCTTGCTCGCTAAGCAGTTTTACGGCTTCATCGGCAAGCACGCAAAATGGCCCGCGGCAGTAGGCAATTATCTCTTTGTCTTTGGGTAAGGTTTTAAGCTGAGTTAAAAGTTCATCCATTGGTATGGATAACGCATTGGTTATATGTCCAAACTCGAACTCAATGGATGGCCTAACATCAAGCAACAGAATATTCTCATGGGCAATCATCAGTTCTAACTCACCTAAACTGACGGCATTGAGCGATTTATTGTCTTCCCGTTGACGGTTTATAATCCGCTCCAGTTCAGCAATTTCATTAACCGCATATTTTATAATATGCTGATATACCGATAAGAAATCATCGTTAACCAAGGAATAAAACACATAATGACCCTCCTTTCGCGATTTTACGATGTTGTTATTTTTGAGTATCTGCAAGTGTTGCGATGCATTTGCGAATGAAAGGGTAGTTGTTTGCACAATTCCTTCTACACTTTTTTCGCCCTGCGAAAGCATTTCAATTATCTCCAATCGAAATGGATTTGATAGAGCTTTTAGTAGTTTTGAAAGCCCATCGTACATAGCATCTTTGAATTCCCGTCCTTTCATATTTTATGAAAATTAGGATACAAAGATAATCATATATTCAATAATTCAATAGTATTATTGAATATATGATTTGTAATTTTTATAAGTACTTTTGATAAAAATTATTTCATCAATAAATAATCGTCCACTAATGAATAATTATAAAACTTGGAAGGACCTTTCTGGTAAGTTATACGGCTACCTGCTTGTAAATGTGAAAAATGAAGAAGTGGCGAAAGATATTTTACAGGATGTATTTCTGAAAGTAATAGAGAAAGAAGAACTTTATAAGTCGGATAAAAATTATCAGGGGTGGGTATTTAGGATAACAAAAAATATGTTGATTGATTATTTCAGGAAAAACAAAACACACAATGAATTACAGGAAGTTATGGAAAATAAGGTGTCTTTTGAAGATTTACCTGAAACCTATAAGAATTTAATGCCTGCGCTTGATGAGTTTATAAATAACTTACCGTCAAAGTACAAGGAGCCGCTCATTCTGTCGGATATTGAAGGAATGAACCAAAAACAAATTGCTGAAAAATTAAGCTTGTCTCTTTCAGGGACGAAATCTAGAATTCAACGGGCTCGGAAAATATTGAAAGAAAATTTCTTGAAATGCAGTACTTATGAATTCGATAAACAAGGCAGGGTTATTGATTTTCACCCCAACGGTGAAAGGTGCATCTGTAATCGAATATAACCTAAATTGAGCAATTCTCGCTCACGCCGGATTAAAATTTTGCGTCTTTTTTGTCCCTTGTTCGTTTTAATTCAAAATTTAATAATAAAAACGAAAGGGATATTAATATGATAGCAATAGCAAACCTTATAATGTATTGGTTGCACCTAGTTGCAACAGTAGTATGGATTGGTGGTATTGGTTTCATTTTACTAATACTTATCCCAAAAACCAAAGAAGTGCTGGGGCAGGATGCCGGAAAATTGATAGGCGAAGTCTCGAAGCAATTTAAATTATTTGCCGATTGGTCTATAATACTGTTAATAATCACGGGAATTGTGTTGTCGCTCATTTCTAAGGTAGAAACTCCTGATGGAGCCAAAGTTGGACATAATACACTTCTAATGATTATAAAACATGTTTTTGTAATTATGATGATTCTGATACACCTATATCGGAACTTTAGACTTTCAAAAAAGATTGAAATAGCACAGAATTCTACCTATAAAACCAAATTACAAAAGCTTTCACTGAATTTGGTGAGAGTCGTATTTGTTTTTGGATTGATAGTATTATTGCTGAGTGTGGGTGCTACAGGTTAAATTGTACAATTAAACGGTATCCTTGATTCAATGTTCATGCCTGTGATGTAAATCCGGGTCGTGTGGGTGTTCGTGGGTTATAGGTTCATGTGAATGTATATGCGAATGCCATTTGCCTTGTGAAACTATTTCGCCACTATGCGAATGGATATGATGCCCATCGGCATGCTGATGGTAATGTATGTGTTGGGCTGCGGTATGGGTATGCGAATGTTTGTGCGAAAGTATGTTGGTTACCACAACCGCAAGCGCCAAAAGCACAATAGATATTATGTGTACCCATTGAAACGACTCATGATAAAAGATATATGACAATACCACACCCCATAAGGGTGCAGTAGAAAACAATATTTGACTGCGGGTTGCTCCTAAATTTTGTGCCGAAGTAACATAAAGTACAATGCTAAACCCATAAGAGAAAACACCTACAATTAATGCGGGAGCAATACTACCAAACTGAATGGGTTGCGTAGCAATAATACCACCGATAATAAAATTAACCGACCCTGCCACAATGCCCTTTACAAAAGTAACCGTTTGAGGTGAATCTCCATCAGTAAGGGCTGTTAAATGGTTGTCGATGCCCCAGCAAATACAAGCTGCTGTTATTAGTAACGCTGAAGATACACCACTAAACCCATCCCCAACCGTGGTTATTAAACCGGCAATTAAAGTCAGGGAAACGCCTATCCATGTATATTTGTCAAGTGTATCTTTAAAAATTAAAACGCCTAAAATAGCTGTTGCCACGAGTTCTATATTTAACCAAATAGAAACCGAAGCTGCATTGGCTGATTTTAAACCAGCCAACAAAAGCAAGGGAGCCATAAAACCACCGAAAAATATTATTCCTGTGGTTTTAGCCCTGCTACCCGATTGAAAAAGTAATTTTAGATTGCTATTCTTTTTGAACATATACGGAAACATTGCTAATGCGGCTCCCAAATATAGTAAACCAGCCAATTGAAAGGAGTTTAGTCCATTTAATAAAAGTTTACTAAAGGGAGTAGCAACACCAAAAAGTAAACCTGAAAGAAGACCTGTTATTATAGCAATACGCTTCATATTAAACAATTATAAAATAGTGTCCAAAATTAACTATTTCTTCAATACCTCAAGAATTGTTTCATTTAACTCAAATCTACCCGTTTTAGGATTTACTTTAAATAGCATTTCATCGGTTGTGTATTTATCGCATACGGTTTTATGCACATCGGAATTGGTAAGTGCGTGCTTACGTAGATTTGGCAACGTGAGCGAATAAACTGCTTTGTGGTTGTCAATACTGAAATAATAATAGGTAACAGGTACTTCTTTAGACCTGCGTTGCGCCCCTGAGCGTTCGTATTCGGTTTTCGTGGTTTCATTCGTATAGATGTACAAATACGAAGTATCGGCAATTAAACAAGGTGTGCGGTTGATAAAGCGGTAATCTGCGCTATTGTTTAAACGAATGGCAAAAATACTGTCCTTATAAAAAACGGTTTCTTTGTTCTGTTCAATGCTTATGATGTCGGGCGAAATAAAGAATTGATTGAGTTTGATTTTGTCGCCTTCGTGTTGCATATCAGTTGGGCGGGTGAGTTTACCATTCGTGAAGTCGGAAAGTGAAAGATATATTCCTTCAACTTCGCTGTTTTTTATTTCATTTCCATTTTGTGCGAAAAGCTGGCCTGTAAGGCTTAACAGCATAGCTATTACTGAAAATTTTATATGTGTTGTCATTGTTTTAAGTTTTAAAAAGTTAAAACCATCTACCCGTTTTTCGACAGTAATTCAAATAGTTTTCGCCGTGCGTTTTTGCCAGATATTCTTCTTCGAGCCTGACTTGTACTTGAAAAAGCAGTGTGGACGTAACGAAAACTAATAAGGTAATGGCATTGGGGACAATGAAAAATATCCCTGCCAAAGTTAAAAGCATACCCAAAAACACAGGGTTTCGGGAAATAGAAAATAAGCCGTTGGTTTTGAGTTCAGTTTTTGTAGAATGGTCAATACCAACCCTCCATGAATTGCTCATTTGTAACTGCGCAATGATAATCCATAACAAAGCAAGGTGTATGATTGCGAAGCCAGAATATTTCAGTATTGATATTTGAAGCCATGTAAATGGTGCGAAATAATGTAAACCTGTGGGATAAATGAGGTTTACCAATGCTACGATAAAGATTAATGAGGTTATAGGAGCTGAAACTTTGCCTAAAAAGTCGTGTGCCGAGTCGGTATTTTTAAATACGTAGGGATTTATTCCTGTTTTACGTTTTACCCGTACCGATGGTACTACAAACACTACCAGAAAGTAGATTGTTAAAAATGCGAGTATATACATTGCTGTTATCATATTTTTTCACTTTAAATTTTAGATTGAGGTTGAAAATAATATTTTTCCAACCTCAATTTATTATGTTACTGATATTTGATTAATTCTGCAAAGCCTACATTGAGGTTCATTTCCATTTCAAGCAATTTGTTGATGCTTTCGTAATACAACGAAAGTTCAAAAATGTATTCGGACAATGAAATTTCGCCTTTATCCAATGCTTTTTGCAACAGGTCGGCATTACTATAAGCATTCAGGTTTTGGCGATAGTCTGTTGCACTGATTTGCAGGCTTACCACTTTTAAATGTAAAGCCTTCATTTGGTTGTAAAACTGCAATTTTGCATCGGTTTCCATGCTTTGAATGGCAATGGTTTTGGCTTTTGCATACTTTACCGTGTTTTTGTTTTCCCATAAAGGGATGGAAACGCCGACTGATATTCCCTGAAACTGTTGTCCTACCACTTTCTCGCTCATGTAACCTGCATTGAATTTAGGAAGGCTCAAAGCGGAACTAAGCTGTTTTTGCTTTTGGCTGACTACAATTTCTTGTTTTATCCATTGTAAAACGGGGTTGCCTTGCTCGACCTGAGCGTACCATTGTTCAAAGTCGGGAGAAATGTTTGTTTGAACGAAAATACTGTCGTTAAACTCGATTACTACACCACCGTTAAGCCTTGCCAGTTCTGCTAACAAAGCGTTTCGCTCAATTTCATTGGCTTCAACAGCTTTGGTACTATTCAAAAGGTTTACCTGTGCTTTGTTGAACTCCAAAATACCTGCATCGCCAATGTTGAATTTCGATTTGTAGGCATTGGCAATTTGCGTGGCATTGTTCAAACGCTTGCTAAGTTCAGCTTTCAAAGCATTTTGGTACGTTAGTTCGACACAAACCAAACGGGTTTGTAAAAGTATTTCCTTTCGCTGTTTTTGATATTCCAGTTCGGCTGTTTCGTTCATCAAATTTGATAGTTGATTTTTATAGGCATAAGCGGTCGGAAAATCAAAAGATTGCGTAAGGCTGAAATCGGTGCGGTTGCCAATACCATCAGGGTTGCCCAAAAGGTAATTGACCCCAAGCTCAGGGTTTTGTAAGTAAATGCCCGTTTTATTGCCAATTTTCTCGGCATCTGTATTTTTGCGAAAGGCCGAAAGTGTTGTGTTGTTTTTTGCTACCTGTGACAACACACTATCGATGCTTATCTGTGAAAACAGCGTTGAACCGAACAACGACAAGGCTGCTAATAGAATTATATTCTTCATTTCTTATCGGTTTTAATAATTCCTCGGTTATTTAAAATACTGTACACCAAGGGCACAATGTAAATATTAAGCAAGGTTGAAGTAAGTAAACCACCCAATATGACTTTGGCCATTGGGCTTTGTATTTCGTTACCCGACAAATCGCCCCGCAAAGCTAGGGGTATCAGAGCCAACGCAGCCGTAAGTGCCGTCATTAAAATGGCGTTCAAACGGTCCGATGAGCCTTTGGTTACGGTTTCATTTAATGAAACACCTTGATTTTGCAGCTTCTGATAATTTGAAATAAGTAATATCCCGTTACGGGTGGCTATTCCAAATAGGGGGATGAAGCCAATAATGGCCGGAATGCTCAATATCCCTGAAGTTAACCAAATGGAAAACACCCCGCCAATAAGAGCCAAGGGGAGATTCAGCAAAATAATACCCGCCAGTTTAAAGTCCTTAAATTCCTGAAACAGCAACAAAAAAATAATGAGAATGGCAAGGATGGATGTGAGCATAAGGGTTCGCGACGCTTTGGCCTCGCTTTCAAACTGTCCGCCATACTCCACCCTATACCCCTCGGGAAGTTGAATATCCGCATTTATGTTTTTCTGGATGTCTTTAACCACACTCCGTAAATCGCGTTCGGCTACGTTTGCCGAAATCACAATTTTGCGTTGCACGTTTTCCCTGCTAATGGAACTTGGACCCGAAACCGAAACAATTTCTGCCACTTGTTCTAAAGGAACTTTTTTGTCATCGTGGGTGTCCAACAAGGCCGAACGAATTCCATCTATGGTTTCGGTATAGTCCTTATCCAAACGCAGTACCAAATCAAAACTTCGTTGTCCTTCATAAATATCGGCCAGCTTTTCGCCCCCAAAGGCCACATCAACAAACTCGTTGAACTCAGCGGTGGTTATACCGTATTGCGCCATCATATCGCGGTTGGCTCGAATTTGAATTTGAGGAATTTCAACTTGCTGGTCCACATTTACGTCCACCAAACCTTCAATATCCACAATGGTATTTTTTATTTCATTCCCTACGGCAAACATCTTGTTTAAATCAGTGCCAAACAGTTTTATGGCAATGTTGGCGCGTGTACCCGATAGCATGTGGTCGATTCTGTGTCCTAAAGGTTGACCTACCGTAAAAGCGATGCCAGGGACTCGCGACAATGTGGTTCGAACATCGGCCATAAACTCTTGTTGACTGCGGTCGGATAGTTCAAAATTCACATCTATTTCAGCGCTGTTTGTGGTTTGTGAATGTTCGTCGAGTTCACCCCTGCCCGTTCTTCGGGCTGTGGATGATATTTCGGGTATCATCAACAATTCGGTTTCCACCAAATTACCCAAACGGTTGCTCTCCTCAAGCGATGCGCCGGGCTTTGTCACCACCGAAAGGGTCAAGGAACCTTCGTTGAATTCGGGCAAAAAGCTTCTCCCCAAGGTTGCAAATGCTAAAAGTGAAACCCCAAACAAACCCAAGGTGGATAATAGCACCACCCTTTTATGCTGCATGGCCCATGAAAGGGATTTTTCGTAGGATTGACTGAGTTTTCGCACCAACCACTTTTCCTCTTGGTTTTTTGCCAGATACTTCTCATTGGTCAACATCAGGTTGCAGAGCAAAGGCGTTAAAGTCATGGCCACAATGAGCGATACAAACAGAGATACCACGAATGAAATGCCAAGCGGTTGCAGCATCCGCCCTTCCATCCCCGATAGGAAAAACAAGGGCAGGAAAGCCACCATGATGATTAAGGTGGCATTCAGTATGGAGGCACGAATTTCTTTCGAAGCCTCGTAAACCACAGTAAAAGAGTTTTCACGCTCGTGTTGAGGTCTCGTTCTATTCTGCCGAAGCCTTTTATACACGTTTTCCACGTCAATAATGGCATCATCAACCAGCGAACCCACGGCAATAGCCATTCCGCCCAAACTCATGGTATTGATGGTGATTCCCAGCAATTTCATGACAATAATGGCTCCCAGCAGCGATAAGGGAATAGCCACCAGCGAAATCAACGTGGTTCGGAAACTTCCTAAAAAGACAAATAGAATGATGATGACAAAAATGCCCCCTTCAATCAAAGCGTTTTGAATGTTGTTGACCGAGGTCTCAATAAAGTCGGCTTGACGAAAAATTTTAGTATCCAATTTTACATCAGGAGGCAAGGTTTTATGCAGCACCGTCAGATTTTCCTCAATCCGCCGGGTTACATCGAGGGTGTTGGCATTGGGTTGTTTTGATATGGAAATTATGATGGCAGCCTTACCATTTTCCGATGCGTATCCCATTTTTGGCGCAGCTCCGATAACCACCTCGGCCACATCCCTTATTTTTATGGGTTTGCCATCAACCGACTTAATGTACGAATTGCCCAAAACTTCCACATCGGAGCTTCTGGCCATTCCGCGCACCACATATTCGTTGCCGTACTGACGAACCACTCCGCCTGTAGAATTTTGACTGATGCCTTTGCAGGTTTCAACCAATTCAGCCATGCCTACATGGTAATATTTCATTTTGTGCGGGTTGGCCAACACCTGGTATTGCTTGTAATCGCCGCCAATGATGGTAACCTGCGAAACGCCACCTGTTGCGAGAATCAAGGGTTTTACATTCCATTCGGCCAGCGTGCGCAAATCCATCATGCTGGTGCTATCGGCTTGCATGCCAATAAAAAATATTTCGCCCATTACGCTCGATTGGGGTGCCAACACAGGTTGACCAATGCCCAACGGCATCTGCGTAGATACACTGATAAGTTTTTCGCTTACAATTTGGCGCGCTTTAAAAATATCGGTTCCCCAATCGAATTCTACCCACACAAACGAAAAGCCCTGCGACGAAGCCGAACGCACCCTGCGAACATCGGTGGCTCCGTTTACAGCCGTTTCAATGGGAAATGTTACCATTCGTTCCACTTCTTCCGAAGCCATACCATGGGCATCGGTCATCACCACCACTGTGGGAGCGGTAAGGTCGGGGAATACATCCACATCCATATTTATGGCGGTTCTCATCCCGAAAACCACCAGTAATACTGAACAAAGCAAGATGAGGTATTTGTTGTTCAGCGAGAATTTTATGATATTATTTAACACTTTATAGATTTTAAATTAATGCACATGTCCCGAATGGGCATCCAATGTCCCGGTTGCCTGGGCCAGTTTAATCAATACGGCACCTTTGGTAACTATGCGTTCGGTGGATGTTATCCCGGTTATGATTTCTGTTTTCAATCCATCATTGCCACCCATTCTCACTTCCCTTTTTTCGAACAATTCGGGAGTAAGTTGCACATAAACAAAAAAGTTACCTTGCTCTTCCATTAGGGCTGTATTTGGAATCGTTAATGCTTGCGCATTAGTTAGGGTTTTTAAATAAATTTCAACAAATCCGCCAGCCGTGAAACTCCCCATATTGTCAATTTGGATGGTGACAGGAATCAGGTAATTGCTGCTGTTGGCGCTTTTCCCGTACGACACAATTTTGCCATTTACCTGTTCAAAACCATAGGTTTGATTGTTGTGCAGGGTGCGGATGTTGGCGGAATAAATGCTGCCCAATAAAGCCGCGTATTTCTGCTGCACCTCAGCGATCAACAGTAGCTTTTTGTTTTGCGATATGCTTGCAATGGAATTACCGGCCTCAACGTATTGTCCGTTCTCAACAAACAATTCCTTCACAAAACCCGATATCGGACTTATCACCTTCTGCCCATTTGCACTGAAATTTTTATTCAGGTTGTCGAAGGTGGTTTTTGCATTGCTGTATTGAATTTTTGCATTCAGCAAGTCCTTTTCCGATACAATTTTGTCTTTCGCCAACTCTTGAGCCCTATCGTATTCGGCTTTGGCTCTTTCGAGATTATTTTTGGCCTCAGCAAACCTTACAGCAGCATTGTTATCGGTAAATTCGTTTCCCGAAATGGTAAACAAAACCTGACCGCTAGCCACATCGGTACCTTCCAGAACATGAGTACTTGAAAGCATAATAATTCCTGATGTTTTAGCCGATATAATTATCTCATCTCCCTTAGCCGATTGCACCAAGGCAGTGGTTTTAATGACTTGCCCAAAAGGTTCAATAAGCGGCAGGGCACTTTCATAGTCAATTTTCCAAGTCTGTTGTTTGGTAAAAACGGTGGTGTTGGTTTTGGGTAAAACCCTGTTCTCGGAATCTTTGTCGGCCTCCTCCTCGCTTGCAAAAACAGTTAGTGGCGGTGTGGTAAGTTGAAAATTTCCGGTTTCGGTTTTAATGTCAAACAAAATATGCCCGGTGCCCGTAGTTTCGGGTTTTAGGTCAAAACTATAGATGCCTTTTCGTGTAGGCTTATCGAGGATTTGACTTGTTTCCTTACCGTTTATTATTAGGTGAATGGTTATTACTCCTGTTTCCAATGCTTTGAAGTTGGGGAGCGTTGAGAAATGGGACAATACATTGGAAGTTTTTCCAACCACGAATGCATCGGCCTCGGCAAAAAGTTCAAATTCATTGCTGTAGGCCGTAAATTGAATTTTTACATCCGTGTGTTCCTCATGTGATTCTGTTTCATTCTTGTACGGGTTGCATGCCGTTACTATAAAAGCGAATAGAGCAACCTTGAATATCTTGTAACTCATTTTGTTTTAGTTTAAATTCTTAGAAATAATGAAATAACCATCGGGTTGAAGCATTGTGTTTAAATGCTCAACCGATGAAACCCAAATTCAGCATTTCTAATGCTGAACTAAAAATTTAAACCAATGGGGGAGCCCGCAAACACAAGGATGCGGTAACAAAAGAAGAATGAATTGTATTAACCAATGGAAATGAAACATTCCATGAAATCGTTGGAATTAATTCATTGCATGTATTGGATGATGTAAGTGTAAAGAAGTGTTGTTGTCTGTCGGTATCATGAATGCTGTTGAAGTTTTCTTTACTTTGGTTTGTGAACAATACCGTTGCTTGGTTTAAAATACAACTGGTTGAGGATTCATCCCCATCGTGTTCATGTTCTTCGCCTGACGCACCCTGTTCATGGGTAACGCCATCATCTTGACAATGGGTGGCCTCAACACAAATTTTTATCTGATGGTAATGATGGGGAATAACAGCATGTGCCAATAGAATAATATTGGCAAAAAGGATAAAAATAAATGCTGTTGTTCTTTTAATCATTTTTCAAAATAAAACGGTGCTAAGATACTACTTTTTATATAATCCAAATAGGAGTTTAATTTTGTAACAAGGAAATCGCTTTTAAAAATTTCAATATTGAATTCCTATTTTCGGCACATGGATTCCACATATTTTCAATTAAAAGTTAGTGCTTGCGCCGATTTTATACCGCAAATCCATCTACCCCGACTTTCAAGTCGGGGCTATTCATATTTAACCCGCCGTGGCGGGTTTTTAAAAGCGATTTCCCTGAATTTTGTAACCAAAATAGGTTTTTAATCCGCCAAAAAAGCTTCAATTTATTAACTTTGCACTTATGGAAAATCAAGAACCAAAGCATATCCGACGTACCCGATACAAAGGAACGCATCCAAAATCATTCAAAGAAAAATACAAAGAGCTTCAGCCAGAATTGTATGCCGATGATGTAGCCAAGGTTATGGAACAAGGACGGACACCAGCAGGAATGCACCGTTCTATTTGTGTTACTGAAATAATGGATATTCTGAAAATAGTTCCCGGACAAATTGGTTTGGATGCCACTCTGGGTTATGGTGGGCATAGTCAGGAGATTTTGAAGCAGTTAACACCCGGTGGACGATTATATGCCATTTATGTGGATCCTTTTGAACTGCCCCGTACGCAGGATAGGCTGCGTAGTTTGGGATATGGTACCGAGGTGCTGACTGTAAAACAATTGAACTTTTCCGAAATTGACCAAATTGCTGATGAAGCAGGACCGCTAAATTTTGTTTTGGCCGATTTGGGAGTTTCTTCCATGCAAATTGACAATCCTGAGCGGGGGTTTTCCTTTAAAGTGGAAGGTCCGTTGGATTTACGGTTGAATCCTGAAAATGGAAAACCGGCCTCAGCACTTTTAAAAACCGTTTCTACTGATCAATTAGAAGAACTGCTCACGGAAAATTCCGACGAACCCTATGCCGGATCCATTGCAAGAGCAATAACCAAGCATATTGCCAAAGGAATGGCGATTGAAACCACCACCCAACTGCAAAAAATCATTTGGGATACGCTGGAATTCCTTCCTGCAAATGAACGCAAAGAAGGTGTAAAGAAATCGTGCCAACGTTGCTTTCAGGCGCTGCGGATTGAAGTGAACAATGAATTTGGGGTATTGGATACTTTTTTAGAAAAACTTCCTGACGCCTTAATTTCCGGAGGAAAAGTGGCCATACTCTCCTTTCATTCCGGCGAAGACCGCCGTGTAAAGAAATCGTTTCAACGCTTGTTCCGCGAAGGGGTTTATAGTGCGGTAGCGCCCGACCCCATCCGACCCTCAGCACAAGAATGTTTTACCAACCTAAGGGCCCGTTCCGCTAAGCTTCGGTGGGCGATAAAAGCATAATCGTTATTACTCGGCAAAAGAATTCTTGAAATCAGTACCTATTATTTTTTGCTTTTCGCAAACATAACGCAAGATATGCTTCATTGCGAAGTTCAAACCCCAAAGTTCCCATTTTCCCAATTAGCTTGCCTTGTCGGTTTCTAGCATTCGAAAGCAATGGCAAAAGTTTCTCGCTATTCCATTCAAAGACTGGCCAATTTTGATTATTGTATAAATACTTTAGTTGTTTTTCTCCGCTAAATATGCGTTAAATATGGGGCGTATTCTCCGCAACGTTTAGTATAAGAATAGTAGCCGACTGCAGGCTTCATTCCTGTCAAGTTATATGAAAGTTGAAGCAGGCTACTCCCGAGAATTCGGGATTGAATTCACTACTAAACCGCCTATTTTTTATATACATGGTTAGGTCCAGGTGATTTATACCCAAATTGTAAGTAACTCACATTTAACTGTTCATCTGATTAATGAGTTACAACAATTTCTAGGTCGGGGTTATACCTATGTAAAGCGCTTTTTCGCTGCGCTCAAATCGCTCAACTTAGGTTATAGATTATCGCCCATCAAATATGATTGAAAAAGATATTCAGGACTTTCGTAATAAATACTACTGTTAAAATCTTCTATTTTACGAGATAACCATAGATTATAAACTTCTATAAGTGCTTCAACCAATGGCTTGTTTTCCATTTTGGTAACATCAATAATTAAACGTTTATACACTTTCCCAATATCCCAATGAGTTGGTATTGAATATTTCGCATTTAAGACATTGTCGAATACTCCATCTTTTATATTGTGTTTTTCAATAAGCTCAAATGTCAGTTTATCCATATTTTCGTTATGGTAAATATCTGCTAAGTCCAAAATATGCTGTAAATCATTTTTCCCAATAGCATTTACTATCACATTACGGTGATTTTTTGTTTTTCTGCCTATGTATTCAATCAAAGAGCAAAGAAAAAACAAATTATTTGCAACTTTATCTTCTCTTCCTATCATAATTGCTTATAGTTTTATATTCAGTAAATTGTAAAGTTTTCAAAGATTTATCGCTACAAAAACAGACTTGGTGGGTTGGGTGCTTAAATTTAGCTAAAACCCAAAACTGCTCACGATTAAGTATTCCATCGATAAAGTCGGAGATATAATTGTAAATTTGGTCATTAGCCATTGCACCAATTACAATATCATAATTATGTTTCACTCCCGAACGGCATTCAACTATAAAATCAAGCCATTTTTCGGTCATTTCTTCGAATACAAGAGTTTTCAGTGTTTTGTTTGGAGTATACTCATAAATTGAGACAACGGCTGTATCATAACGGCTTGCCCAACGTTCAGCTTGTGATTCTAATTTATTGCAATAAAAACCTTCTCCAAAGTCCTTTGGAAACTTGCTTTCCAGAATTTCAGGCTTTTCTATTGCAGTAAAACCTCCATGATATACTTTCATATAATACTTTTATTATATGCAAAAATATACAAAAAAAGACTACTCAATACGAACTCGCAAATCTCCGCTTTACTTGTACCTAATGTTACGTATATGAAAAGTAGGCTTTTGTGTGGCACTCAACATTCAAAAAACTCAAAAGTTGAAGCGGGCTACAACCCTTGAATTTCCTACTGGATCGGCTATCATTTTTATACATTGTTGTATGCCGTACTTTATTCAACTTTTTCTTTAGAATTCTCTTCAACCGTGACATTTATTTTGGAAAGTAACTCATTTATACTTTCTTTTTCCTTGTCTGTAATGGAAACATCAAATTCAGTATCTTCAAATTTGTTGTTATCAATTAGTGATTTAACCATTTCAATATACGAAAATTCATCCTCAGCAGTACCTGTTCTAATAAGCACTTCCATTTCGCCCTCGATTTTTCTAAATATAAGTTTCATAAGCTATTAGTTAAATTTCTTAAGATTATATTTTTTTACTCGCTTTTTAATTGAACTTTTTCCACCATCTGTAATCTCAGCAATATAATCGACAATACTCTTATTGTCTAATTTTCCTTCAAGTCTCGCAGATTTAATACTTATCTTATTTTCTGTATTTTTGCAAAGGATAACATTTTGAGCATCACCAAGCATTGGAATGGTTGCGTTATGCGAAACTAAAATAATTTGCTTTTTAGTCTTGATATTTTTAATTGCCTTTATTAACCCTTCATTGATATACTTTGTAGCTAAGTTATCTTCAGGCTGGTCAATTATTAATGGTGCCATATCTCCTTCATATCCCAACATTAAATCTAGAATCACTGATGTTTTCCAACCAGCACTAAGTCTCTCGAAATTTCGATTGTCATTAGTAATTATTTTATAGGTCTTTTTATTTAAACCCTCAAAACTTGAATTTACTTTATTTACAAAATCATCATAATCCTTTACTTTAGGAGATTGTTGTTTAAAATTTTCTTCAAAAAGCTGTTCAGGTTCAAGCCTATCAATATTTTCTATTTTTCTATCAGTTTTTAGAAAATGATTTAAAACCTCTTTAAATTTTTCTTTATTTAGTTCAAATTCATTGGCAATAAATAACTTATGCCCCATTGAAACAACTTCTTTTGTTTCACATTTTATGGAATAATTGAGAATTTTATTATAAGATTTTTTAAACTTAGAAAGTGAAGAAACATAAGTTGCTATTAATTCTAACAGCTTATCAAAATCCTGTTTTTTACCTTGTTGTTCTTTATTATCTTCTCTTAACTCTGAATCAATAGCTTCCTTTTTATTCTTTATTAGCCCTCTTATTTGCAATTCAAAAACCGATGCGTCATAAGCATTTATCAATTCTAATTGTATGCCTTCTATAAGGCTTTTATCGTGTTTTATAAAAGGATTTTGCTCCAGAAATTTGTCAATTTCGTCTAAACACTCAATATGTTTTTCAATTTGACTTTCACTGTATGAAATTTTATTAACTAATTCATTGTTAGGTAATAGTTTTTTAAGGATATTATTCTTTACTTCCTCTGTAGTTATCAAATGAGATAATTTTGATATCCGATAAAGCTCATTCTGTGTCAACTCTATTATTTTAACAGAATCAACAAGCTCTGACAAATCCTTTTTTAGCTTTAGTAAACCTTGGTTAACTTTTTCTCGAATACTGGCATCCTCTGGAAATACATTTCGAATAATGGCAATATCATCGATTGTATTATCAGAGTCTTTGTTATCAACTACTTTTGTAATATAGTTTTGGTAAATATAATGTGGTTTTTTACCAGATGGATTTACCACATTTATTGATTCTACATCGTAGTTTGTTTCTAGGTAGTTACTATCACTATAGTCGTTGACAATTTTATTATAAAGCGAGTCGACAAATAATGTTTTTCCACTTGATGAACCTCCGATTACAACATTTAATCCAGAGGTTAGCTCAACATCAATATCTATAAATTCATTGTTGTGAGATACATGCTTGATATACTCTGACCACATTTCAGGTTTTTCATGACTATAAATTAATCTCGAAGACTCCGATAGTGAAAGTCTTAAACCATCAAAAGTTGGTAGTGCAAGCATCCAAGTTGGCAGAAACGGTTCTGCCTTAGGGTCTTTTGCATTTGGGTAACTATTGGGGTTATAATTATCCGTACATGTAATCAAATTAGTAAACTCACTGATGCCTAATCGTACAAAATAATTAATTGTCCTTTCTAAACGAGTATTACTTCTAGCTGTAAAACCATCAAATTGGTTATAGTAAATGCCTTTTTCAATTCTACTGTCAAATTGAGCTCCATCGGGTATTGACTTATCAAAGTTGAGTGAGATTGTCCTCCATGCGGTAACAATAGAAAATCATATGAATCAAAGGACTTAATTATATCCTCTAAATATGGAATTTCATCATCGTTTCCAACAGTTTTTTTTATATAAAGTTTATCAAGTTTTTCATTTAAATCGTCTATGACATCTGCTTCTATTACCTTATCAAAGTATATATGACAATGATATGGTACAGCATCTTTATAATTCCTAACATGTAGCTCAACTCCTAAGAGTAAATTTTGAACTTTATTAATAGCATCAAGATAAACCGCCTTATTAATCGTATTGTGGTCTGTAAGTGAAATCAAATAATCTGAATCATTTGATGTAATTAAAATTTTTTCAATTAGCTTGTCAATATCATAGTTAACCACAAGTGAATCAGGGTTCTCAGAAGTGTGAATATGTAAATCAAGATAAATTGGATTCATAATTTTATTTCTTAAGATTCAATTTGGCACTATCGCTCCTAGTATGGCATACAACGATGGCTATAAACCCAGTGCGTATTGATTACCTTACATTTTGCGGTTTTATTCATAGCCAAAATAAATTTTGTGTCTGCAATTTAGTGAAATTATCTGTAGTCGAAAATTTATTTTCGGCGGGGCTAATGAATGAGAACACGCTTAAAATAACCAAGTTGTAGCATTGAGTTTATAGCGGGTTGTGTACAGTTTTTTATTTATTTCCAAAATTGAAATTGTCTGCTATATGCTTAACAAACAAATAACCAGTATACGACAATTCATAAAAAGTTTTCATATCGATTCTAAACCGCTCTCCTATATCAAAGATCTTCTTTTTATTTACGTTTGAAATCTGAATTTTTTCTCCTTTGTTGAGAGAAAAGCCAGATTTATCTATTATCACCTTTTCTTCATTTCTCAAAACAGTTAATTGCGTACCAATCCATTTAATTTCTAATTGCTTTCCGTATTCATTCTAAGTGTTAGTGTCTGTCTCAGTGACAATTCCGGTTCTGTGCTCTAAACATTTTCTGGCTTTGTTTAGGGATAAAATTTCCTCAGTCAAAATTAATGGCTTATTTACAAGCTTTGAAGTTAGAGAAATAAGAGTTGGCAAGTCTTTTTTTAGAATTTTTTTATTTATGCTTTTTTCGAAATCCATATAATCCTCGTACAACATAGTTTTTCCTTTTACCCTTGTCATTTCCGACAAATAGCTTGCACGAGCCATACTTAAATTTAAAGCTTTAATTATATCATTAATACCATGATTAAATAACCACATGTCAAGATAAATTTTCTTATCTCCGACATAATTGATTTTATTAAATTCTATGTAACCTGAAAAATAATCTGGTGACGGAATATCTTCAAATGGGATATTATTGAGATTTGAAGTTATGAATGCTAACATGTTGCAAGAATTTTGAACAATTCCAACATAATCATTGGTAATTGAGTCAGCTTCAAGTCTTATTCTTGCTTTTTTTGGTATTATCTCCTGTGGCATATTTCAACAAAATTGTACACAACTACTGTATATCTCCTGCCCAACCGGCGATATACGACTAAATTTGCTGTATAATCCCAAATAGGTGTGTTTATTTCTCATATATGCATCGGTTGTAACGTTGGTTTATTGAATGCTCTGGGTAACGGTTATCAAAGCTAATCAAAAAAATTGAATACCTTAACCATAATTACGCTTTAGTTTTTTGTGGTGGTGGGAATCAATACCGTTGAATTAAGAAGAAAGAACCTATAAGAATGGATGCCACCACCGCTCTAAATGGCGAGCAATTGCGCTATGGGAGTTTTTAGAGGTAGTTAATTTATTTTGGTAGCTTGTATTAACGTATTAATTATTCTTTAAAGATTCTTTAACCTCTTTTCTATAACTACGCCCAATTGTTAAAAGCACTTCGTCCACCATAACTTCATCATAAGAACTATTTTTTACTCTTTCTATATTAATAATGAATGAACGGTGGATTCTTAAAAAAATATCGGGTAATCTAGAGGCTAAATTGCTTATTTTCTCCTTACTCACAATTTGCTCTCTAACCGTGATAACTTTAATATAATCTGATAAACTCTCAATATAAACAATATCATCGTATGGTATTTTCGTAATTTTTCTATTGGATGTAATTTCAAGAAACGATTTTTTCATTTTTCCATTTTCGTCCAAAAGTTGTTGAATTACTTTCCGATTTTCTTTTATTTGATTCACCATTAATATAAACGACCCTATAAATACCAGCAAATACATTATTACAGCCAATAAAATAGTATCGGAAGCATTAGGACTCAGACTTTTAAAACTAAAATTTACCAAGTATATTAACGAAAACACTAAAACTATCATTTCAAGGTATAATGAAATAATTACTGTATAAAAGGTATAAAGTGCAAATCGTACATACTTTTTAGTGAGATAATACTTGGGTACAAGTACATAGTTAAAAAAATAGGAGGTTCCTAAAACAATGGGAAGTAACATGCTAATAAAAAAAAATGCCGCAGTATTGTTTCCCCATAACAATCCAAAAACCAGGGTTAAAACTAGTATTACAAGTATCCAATATCCAACATGATAATAAGGATTTTTTGATTTTTTATTCATGCTTTTTTAATTATTTCGGTCTAATTTCGTCAAAGAAATTGAAATTACAAATTTGAGTCGACAAACAACCAATTAAGAACTGGATTCGCCCTTGATGAATTTCGTTATCAAGTATAATTTGGCAGAAGTATTAATCTAAAAATATATTATTATGAAAGATTTATTTTTTATGGGAGGTCCTGGATTTATGGGTGTTCTAACATTACTATTAGTTATTACAACTGCATGGATTATTTATCATTTTATTATTGGTTATAATTCAAAACAAACAAATCAGGAAAAATTGTTACGCAAGATTGACTATGGAAAATCAATGGGTTTATTTGCCATGGTAACCGGAATTTTTGGTCAGTTGATTGGATTTTATTTTGCTTTTTCAGCAATGGAACAGGCAGCAGATATTTCTCCGACAATGGTATTTGGAGGAATAAAAGCTAGCATGATAACCACCCTTTATGGGATAATTATTTATCTATTTTCATTTATATTATGGTTTGTAGCCAGTACAATTATTGAAAAAAAACTAAAGAATTAGCAATATTACCTTAAGACCATAATACTAATTTGGTTTAAAAAATGCTTTGTTATCTATTCTAGGATAGCAGAGCATTTTCTATTATTATAATACTATGTTGTCTGTTTAATCTTAACTGAATAAAAGAAACAATTCTTATATTTGATATCAGTAACTACTAAACGCATCAAAAACAAGTTCTAATTTAACACTCCATCATTATGTTGAATGTTGCATTATTTGGGCCTCCGGGCGCCGGAAAGGGAACACAAAGCGAGTATTTAATTAAGGAATACAAACTCTTTTATATTTCAACCGGCGATATTTTACGCAAAGAAATCCAGAATAAAACAAAATTGGGTATTGAGGCTCAAAGTATTATTGCTTCGGGTGGATTGGTTTCGGACGAAATTATAGTGCAGATTATTGAAAATACCATAACCGAACACCGCGATTCGAACGGGTTTTTGTTCGATGGCTTCCCGCGTACTTATGTGCAGGCATACATTCTGGAAGGTTTAATGATAAAACTGAACACTGCCCTGAATTGCTTGATTAGTTTAAAGGTTGATGAAGAAATATCGGTGGACAGGCTGCTGCAACGCGGAATAACATCAGGCCGTTCCGACGATAATGAAGCGGTAATCCGTAACCGGTTAAAGGAATATAACGACAAAACGTTGCCCGTACTGGAATTTTATAAAGACAAAGGCATCTGCTTTGAACTGGACGGAATTCAATCCATTGAAGAAGTTCATAACAACATAAAAAAACTGGTTAACGCTGAGCTTAGCAAAAGCCGCATTAATTTTGTCCTTTTCGGATACCCAGGCTCTGGAAGGGGTTCGCAAGGTAAAGCATTGGCCCAAAAATATGGTCTGGAATATGTGGCTACCGGCGAAATGTTGGATGCCGAAATTGATAAAAACACGCCCATCGGGATGAAAATAAAACATTTGTATGAAAATGGCGAGCTGGTTCCCGACGAAATAGTAATTCAATTGATTGAACGGAAAATAGCCACCTCAGCGGACGTAAAAGGTTTTATTTTTAAAGGATATCCGCGAACTTTGGTTCAATCGTACATACTCGACGGATTGCTTAAAAAACATGGCACCCGCATATCATTAATCATGGATATTGAAGTACCTACCCTTGAACTCATTAGCCGCCTTGATAAGCGCAGCAAAACGGACGGTTGCATGCCCTACGATACCGATACCGCCAAAATTGTGAAACGGTTGTTCGATCATGAACAAAAAACAATACCCGTAATTGAAAAATACAACCAATTGCACGGGGTTACAAAAATTGATGGCATGGGTACTTTTGACACCGTTTTTCAAAAGCTTTGCGATGTAATTGAAAAGAAATTCCCAAGTTTGCGGCAGTAAAAAAGGAAAGGTTAAAGGTTAGTATGGTGGGAAGGTAATAGAGCTTGCCCCGAACTTGCTTCGGGGGTAACAGGGTGACAAGGTAGCAAGGTGAAAAAATGGGATACTGGGAAGGTGGGGAAATGGGAAGTTGGAGATATTAAAACATAATCCGGGTTAATTTCCTATTTTTTTTCCATCATTCCAATTTTCCAAATGGTTTTTTAAGAATGATTTAACTCTTTTATAAGCGGCGAATAGATAGGTCGAACTCACGTTAGTTTAAAGTAATCGGAGGGTTCTCCCTTGCTCGCAGGGGAGATGTCCGATAGGACAGAGTGGTATAAAGAACAAGAGTCGTAAAGTAGAATTAGCAACAAATAAACACCCTCGGTTTTATGTTAGCAAGTCCAGAAGTAAGATCAGTTAATACATAGGATAATGAATGAAAATTTTGAAAAACCTACCCGAATAGCTTCCATCGACGCATTGCGAGGCTTTGATATGTTATTTATAATATTTCTTGATCGTTTTTTTAATTCCCTGAATGAGGGTGTAGGAAGGCCTTGGACATTTGCAGTAGCAAAGCAATTTGACCATCCCGAATGGTTTGGTTCAAACATTTATGATATTGTAATGCCCTTATTCCTTTTTATTGTTGGTGCATCCATACCCTTTGCGCTATCGAAACAAATGGAGAAAGGTATTGGTTTATCAGGCATCTATATAAAACTTATTCGGCGCTTTTTTATACTCTTTATTTTAGGTTGGATTGTTCAGGGTAATTTGCTCCAACTTGATTTGGATACATTCAGCATTTTTAGTAATACCTTGCAAGCCATTGCCGTTGGATACCTCTTTTCCAGTATTGCCTATATTCATTTGAAGAAAAAGGGTCGCATCCTGGTTTTTGCTTTAAGTTTACTCATTTATACGTTACTCCTTATTATACCGAATGTTCCCGGTTTTGGCCGCGGAGTTCTAACTCCTGAAGGTAATTTTGCCATTTTTGTCGATCATCTGGTTTTTGGAGAGTTTCAGGACGGAACCCAATATACATGGCTTATTAGTGGATTCGGTTTTATAGCCACCACCTTATCCGGCGTTTTTGCCGGCGAACTAATTAAATCAAATCTGCCGCGAAAGAAAGTGGCACTTTATTTATTTTTAATCGGGACCGCCGGTCTTATGGCCGGAATACTGCTTGGAATATGGCATCCCATAATTAAAAAGATATGGACCAGCTCTTTTGTCTTGGCATCATCTGGGGTTTGTTTCCTTTTACTCTCGGTATTTTACTGGGTCATCGATGTAAAAGGAAAAGTCAGTTGGGCATTTCCTTTAAAGGTGGTTGGAATGAATGCTATTTTTGCCTATGTAGTTTCGCATGTATTTTATTTCCCAGCTATAGCAGAACCGGTGTTAATAGGATTAAAACAATATGTTGGAACCTTTTACAATTTAATTACTACAATTGGTGGTTTTGGCTTGTTATATCTAATATTGTGGTATCTGTATAAGAATAAAACGTTTATAAAAGTCTAACTTTTATTTGCTGAAATGAAAGTATATGAAGAACTGATTGAAAACCGGATGAGCGAATGCCGCCAACATCAAATTGATGAAGAGGGGTACAAATAATAAGTGGTAAAGTAAAATTATATGCGAAACTAATCAAAACAAACTGTTATGATAAATTTTAAACTTATCCTATCGGCAATAGTGTTTACAATACAGGCACAATTATTATTTGGGGTAAACAACGTATGGGTAGGGCAGAATATAAGCCCCTGGCCAAGCCCACAGTCAAATATCGATACCATTGAAACCCGCAATGGCAACCGACATGTTGATTTTGTTGAACACTGGATTAACTGGACAGCCGATTTCTCCGACATGTCCGACGAATGTACAGCCATTTACAACAACGGGTCGGTACTCGAACTGGCATGGCAACCTCACAATGGTACGCGAGGCCTTTACAATTCAGAAATTAACTCAGGAGCATGGGATAGCTACATTACCAGCTATGTTACAGCAATTAAAAACTGGGGGAAACTTATGTATATTCGGCCCATGCACGAATGGAATGGCGATTGGTACGATTGGTCGGTTGGCAAGAATAGCAACACAAATGCTTCATTTATAGCGGCATTTCAGCGTTTTGTAAATATTGCCGATAGCGTAGGTGCTACCAATATACGTTGGGGATTTTCTGTAGCCCAGGAAAACAAAGGCAGCAACACATTTTTAGGCCCATATCCCGGCGATTCGTATGTCGATTATATGAGTATTGACTGTTACAACTGGGGAACCAGCCACCCCAACTGGCCATCTACATGGCAATCGTTCGCTATTTGTTTTAACAGCGCATATTCTGCATTTGCAGCAAAAGGGAAGCCCATTTTCATCTCCGAAATAGGTAGCGTTGAGGTAGGTGGCAATAAAGCTGCTTGGATTAGCGAAGTTTACAACCAAGTAAGAAATTCAGGTAATTACAATCTTGTTGATGCCATTATATGGTTCGACACTGATTATACAGCACCCGGTAACCAGGATGCATTCCAGATAACTTCTTCTACTGCGGCCTTACATGCTTATATTGCAGCAACCAATTACGTATCCAATCCGTTGCCAACACTTAGTACCGACACACAGGCCCCGGGCGTACCAACGGGTTTATTCACACCGAATGTTACCGAAACCAGCGTTACCTTGTTGCAAACAGCCTCAACGAATTTAAAGTCAGCACTTTTGCACAAATAAAGCGGTTGTAAAAACGATATGTCAACGCAAATACTACCAGCGCAGCTATCACCAAATACATTGCATTCATAGAACCTACGGCTTTGAAAATCAAAAGTAACGAAAAATCTGCTGCGGCAGACCAACTCTGGAAATTGTTGCCATTCACCAAACAGATGAACAAATTATAGTGAATTACTTACAATTTGGGTTATAATATATCTTTAAATCAAGCAATAGCAAAAGTAAAGTAGTAAGTATAATAAGTTTTATTTCATTCAATTGTATCAGGATAAGAAAAAATGTTATATTTGAAACAAAATTTGATATATACAATCAAATTGAAAGAAAAACATCAATAAAATAATTAAACAGTAAGTTAATTATAAAAAAATAGTAAGATATGTGTGGAATTATTGGAATTTTTACTTTAAACAGCGATGCTAAAGAATTACGGTCGAATATATTGGAGATGTCAAAAAAAATCCGCCATCGGGGTCCCGATTGGTCAGGGATTTATTGCAACCATAAGGTAATTTTTTCTCATGAAAGGCTTGCAATTGTTGATCCGCAATCAGGCGGGCAACCTTTGTACAGTAAAGATAAATCGTTGATTTTAGCCGTTAATGGTGAAATATACAACCATCAAGAATTGCGGAAAGGCTTAACCGATTACGAATTTATGACCCATTCCGATTGCGAGGTAATTTTGGCATTGTATCGAAAAAAGGGAATTGATTTTATTGAGGATTTAAGTGGAATTTTTGCTTTTGCCCTGTACGACAAGGAAACAGACACCTACTTAATTGCCCGCGACCACATGGGTATTGTGCCATTGTACATGGGTTGGGATGTTCACGGAAATTTTTATGTGGCATCGGAATTAAAAGCGTTGGAGGGCGTTTGCAACAAAATTGAGGAATTCCTACCCGGCCATTATATTTACAGCAAAGAGGGACAAGAACTTAAGAAGTGGTACCAACGCGATTGGGAAAACTATGAAAATGTAAAAGATAACGTTTCGGATGCTGCCGAATTGCGGAAAGGATTGGAAGAAGCCGTTCATAGACAGTTAATGTCCGATGTGCCTTATGGAGTATTGCTTTCCGGAGGATTGGATTCATCCATTATATCGGCCATTGCCAAAAAATATGCAGCCAACCGCATCGAAACAGGCTACCAGCAACAGGCTTGGTATCCACAGTTGCATTCATTTGCTGTTGGTTTATTGGGTTCACCCGACTTGGCTGCTGCCCGCAAAGCCGCCGACCACATTGGGTGCATTCATCACGAAATACACTTTACCGTACAGGAAGGGTTAGATGCCTTACGCGATGTGATTTATCATCTGGAAACCTACGATGTAACTACGGTTCGGGCATCTACACCCATGTATTTGCTGGCCCGTGTCATAAAATCGATGGGAATTAAAATGGTGCTCTCGGGCGAAGGAGCCGATGAAATATTTGGTGGTTACTTGTATTTCCACAAAGCGCCCAATGCACAAGCTTTCCACGAAGAAACTGTTCGCAAGTTGAGTAAACTGCATTTATACGATTGTTTGCGTGCCAATAAATCGCTCATGGCTTGGGGCATAGAAGGCCGCGTACCATTTTTGGATAAAGAATTCATGGATATTGCCATGCGCCTGAATCCGAAAGACAAAATGGCCGGAAACGGTAAAATGGAGAAATGGATCTTGCGCAAAACATTTGAAGATTATTTGCCCGATAGCATTACCTGGCGTCAAAAGGAACAGTTCTCCGATGGCGTGGGTTACACCTGGATTGACACCTTGAAAGCAGTGGCCGAACAAGAGGTTTCAGAAGAACAGTTGAAAAACGCCAAATTCCGTTTTCCGATACACCCACCTATGTCGAAGGAAGAATACCGCTACCGCACCATTTTTAGTGAGCTTTTCCCTTCCGATTCCGCAGCAACCTGCGTACCTTCGGTAAAATCGGTGGCTTGCAGTACACCTGAGGCTTTGGCTTGGGATGCATCGTTTCAGAACGCCAACGATCCTTCGGGGCGTGCCGTTAAAACGGTGCATAACGATGGGTATGAATAGTCAGGGCAAACACATTTAGAATCCCCGAAGACTTAACCTGCCATTTAACTAACGGAATTCTGTGTAAATTAAATTTTGTATCTTTGTTTCAAACGATTTGATATATGGAATTAAGAGTAGATATAAATTATAATCAAATACTTGGACTGATTCGGCAACTTCCCAAAAAGGACATTAAAAAATTGACTAATATTTTACAAAGCGAGATTACTGCCAGCAAGTCAACAAGATCGTTACAAAATTTGATTTTACAAGCACCAACTTGGACCGAATCCGATTTAGATTTTTATAATGACGCAAGGATTCATATTAATAATTCTAGGATTGCATGATTCTATTGGATTCTTCAATATTGATTGAGTTATTTCGTAAAAAGGATAAAGAGAAAACATTATTCTTTAGCTTAGCAAAGACTTATAAGACTTTATGTATATCGTCAATTACCTGTTATGAAATTGGCATAGGTAATAGAGAATCACATTATGACTATTGGGAAAAATTGAGTGAAAATTTGCGGATTCTTCCTTTTGATAAAGAATGTTCTGATAATGCCATAACTATATATCTTGACTTATTAAGGGCAAATAAAATAATTGATTTGGCTGATATTTTGATTGGAGCAACTGCCATCACTCATAATATACCCATTGCAACATTGAATGACAAACATTTCAATAGGATTGCAGGATTAGAAATAATAAAATAAGCCGCAGCATTTTTTGTATAGTTTGATAGGGTTTCATCCGCAAATGGCAACTTTTAATTCCGCCAAACGATAAAAAGCATATTTTTGTAGTTTGATAGGAATCAAAATCAAACGATGAAATGAGTAGAATATTTATTGAAAGCAAAGAATTTCAAAAGGTTGATTTTTCGAAAGAATTGCTCTTAAAAGGTGACTATGAGCAGTGCCGTTTTGTAGATTGTGTTTTTACGAATTCCAAGTTGGTTGATAGTTCCTTTTTGGACTGTGTATTCGAAAATTGCGATTTAAGCTTGGCAACTATTGCAAACACTGCTTTCCGTGATGTTACCTTCAAAGGTTGTAAAATGTTAGGGTTGCAGTTCGATGGGTGCAACCAATTTGGGTTATCCATTCAATTTCAGGGTTGCCAGTTGAACTTATCTTCGTTTTATAAGCTCCGGTTAAGGAATACAAAATTCAATAATTGCACCCTTCACGAAGTTGATTTTACCGATGCCGATTTAACCGGTGTGGCATTTACAAACTGCGACTTATTGGGGGCAAAATTTGAAAATACCATTCTGGAAAAAACCGATTTCCGAACCGCCCACAACTATTCCTTTGATCCGGAAATTAATCGGGTGCGAAAAGCGAAATTTTCATTTTCCGGCATTCCAGGGTTGCTTGATAAATATCAGATTGATATTGAATAATTCATCAATGCCTTTTTATAAACCCGCAAGCACCGTTCACGGGCGGCTGTATGCTCAATAATGGGTGCAATCGCTCTTTTATTGCCCCACTTTTTTTGATAGGTTCTATTGGGATCAAACTTTTCGGCTTGGGTATAAGGATTAAAAATACGGAAGTAGGGAACGGCATCGCAGCCTGAGCTTGCGGCCCATTGCCAGCCGCCATTATTACTGCTTAATTCGTAATCGGTAAGATGTTGGGCAAAAAATGATTCCCCTTTTCGCCAGTCAATGAGCAAGTGTTTGGTCAGGAAACTGGCTACAATCATCCGGGCACGGTTGTGCATAAACCCGGTTTGGAGCAGTTGGTTCATCGCCGCATCAACAATTGGGTAACCCGTTTGGGCAGTGCACCATCGCTTAAAATCCGATTGGCTGGAATTCCAGGGAATATTGTCGTAATTGGGTTTAAAGCTTTGAGTTACAACTTTCGGGAAATGCCAGAGTATCTGCATATAAAACTCGCGCCAGATGAGTTCGTTTAAATAGGATTCATTGGTTTTAAGTGCTATTAGCGCCAATTGGCGGATGCTGATGGTTCCAAACCGCAGGTGAACCGAAAGACGTGAAGTACCTTCGATTCCCATTAAGTCACGGGTGGTTTGGTAATGGACAATTATTTCAGTTGGAATAATTGGATGAGGTACACCGTGTACTATATTTTTAAAACCCATGAATTCCAACGCTGGCTTTTGGCTAATTTTTTCATGTTGATTCAAGTTGCCTAAAAATGATTTTGAGTCGTTAATTTTTATAGGATTCTGAATCAATGTCTCTTTCCATCGCCGCATATAGTGAGTATATACAGTATAAGGGTTGCCATCGGATTTAGTAACTTCGTTTTTTTCAAAAACAACTTGGTCCTTAAAGGTTTTAAACGGTATTCCTTTGAATTGACAAAACTCAGCGATGGATTTATCATGAGTTTGTGCATAAGGTTCATAGTCATGGTTAGCATAAATGGCGGAAACCATAAATTTTTGAATGATTCTCTGGAAAACATTCAAAGGTTTGTCGTAAAAAACCCATAAATCGCTGCCAAGTGAAATGAATTCCTTCTTCAACTTTTCAACCTGCTCATAAATAAACCTAAATTTCTAAATTGAAAATTACACTAACGGTAATTTCTGTTTAATCTTCGTTCTTGTGAATTTTTACAAAGTTTGGCTGCTCTTTTTAATTTAAGAGAAGGCTTTGTTGGTGGTTTTT